>Ga0209501_10000145_pt1 | contig 89668 bp, 84 predicted proteins | sample ArcticOcean_MG_C_4_FD_187434 | JGI IMG/M metagenome (GOLD analysis project Ga0209501, IMG submission 187434) | Marine microbial communities from western Arctic Ocean - ArcticOcean_MG_CB4_134 (SPAdes) (version 2) | ecosystem: Environmental > Aquatic > Marine > Oceanic | place: Arctic Ocean... | reverse complement strand
AGTTTGCAATGAATGCTCCGTTAAGAGTAGTTGCTCCTTCTACGATGAGTGAACCAGAGCTTCGAAGTTCATCCTGTGCATGAACAATTCTTCCACTTGCGGTACCGAGGATCTCTAGTGATGTTCCTGTGATAGCTGCATTCAAGAAAACAAAGTTGCTTGTGATAGTCAAACCTTGTCCTGCAGAGAGGGATGATCCTCCTGTGTCATCATCAGACCAGCTGAGGTTTCCGTTTCCGTCTGTAGAAAGAACCTTTCCAGAAGCTGATCCATCTGAACTTGGGAAGAGGTAGGTAACACCGTTGATGATAAGACCAGAACCGAAGGTGACTTCGTCATTAAGTGTTGTTGCTCCTTCTATAATGAGTGTTCCAGATGAAGTTAGTGTGTCTGTAGCACTAACAATAGCTCCAGAGAGAAGAACAGTTGCTTCAATAGTTGTTCCTGAGAAGACTGGTGTGATGGAGAAGTAGTTGTTTCCATCGAGGCCAAGGCCTTGTCCAGCTTTTGGAGCATTTGATCCACCTTGGTCAGCGCCACAAGAGAAGCGCTGTGTTGTTGCATCCCAAAGGAGTTTTGATGTTGTAGCATTGTCACAATCTGTTAAGTTAAACCCAACAATTGTATTACCTGAAAGTGTTCCGTGAATGTTTGCAGCACCTTCTACGTTCAGTGTTCCAGATGAATTGAGTGATGTGACTGCGTAGAGTGTTGCTCCAGAAACAGAGCCAGAGAATACAGCATCTGTTCCGGTAATCGCTGCGCTGAATGTAGAGAGACCAGCAACGATGAGTGTAGAATTTAGAGCTGTAGTTGAGTTTGCAATGAATGCTCCGTTAAGAGTAGTTGCTCCTTCTACGATGAGTGAACCAGAGCTTCGAAGTTCATCCTGTGCATGAACAATTCTTCCACTTGCGGTACCGAGGATCTCTAGTGATGTTCCACTAAGGGCTGCATTTCTTGAGAAGACTGTTCCTGTAAGCTCTAGTCCTTCTCCTGCTGTGTAGGTTGTGTTTGTATCTGCGATTGTTGTGTCTGTATCTGTTCCACAAGAGAAGCGCTGTGTTGTTGCATCCCAGAGAAGTTTGGATGTTCCGGCTGTATCACAATCTGTTAAGTTAAACCCAACAATTGTATTACCTGAAAGTGTTCCGTGAATGTTTGCAGCACCTTCTACGTTCAGTGTTCCAGATGAATTGAGTGATGTGACTGCGTAGAGTGTTGCTCCAGAAACAGAGCCAGAGAATACAGCATCTGTTCCGGTAATCGCTGCGCTGAATGTAGAGAGACCAGCAACGATGAGTGTAGAATTTAGAGCTGTAGTTGAGTTTGCAATGAATGCTCCGTTAAGAGTAGTTGCTCCTTCTACGATGAGTGAACCAGAGCTTCGAAGTTCATCCTGTGCATGAACAATTCTTCCACTTGCGGTACCGAGGATCTCTAGTGATGTTCCTGTGATAGCTGCATTCAAGAAAACAAAGTTGCTTGTGATAGTCAAACCTTGTCCTGCAGAGAGGGATGATCCTCCTGTGTCATCATCAGACCAGCTGAGGTTTCCGTTTCCGTCTGTAGAAAGAACCTTTCCAGAAGCTGATCCATCTGAACTTGGGAAGAGGTAGGTAACACCGTTGATGATAAGACCAGAACCGAAGGTGACTTCGTCGTTGATAGTAACTGCTCCAGACAAGGTAGATGTTCCGGCAACTACAAGTGTTCCAGATGATCGGAGAGAGTTAAGAGCCAGGATATCTGATCCAGTAAATGCAGCATTAAGACTGATAAAGTCAGACCCATTTTTAGTAAGACCCTGTCCTGCAAGCTCTGTTGTTCCTCCACCCGCTCCATCATCTGTAGACCAAGATAGATTTCCTGCTCCATCTGTGTGCAACACCTTCCCAGAAGCAGATCCATCAGAAGATGGAAAGAGATATGATATTCCGTTGATGATTACACCCGAGTTAAACCGAACATCGCCTTCAACAATCAATTTTCCAGATGCAGTAAGAAGTCCCAAATTAACGAGCTTCTGCCCGCTGGCATTTCCTGCTTCTAGACTTCCAGAACTTTCGAGAATCAGTGAATTGTAAATACCAAGAGTGGGGCCATCAGCCCCATCTGTTCCTGTAGCTCCTGCTGCTCCTGCTGCTCCATCTGCACCAGCGGCACCATCAGATCCAGCACTCCCACTTCCCCCTCCGCGTCCGCTTCCCCCTCCGCGTCGGCTAATATAGCCCGTCGGCAGAGACTGTACATTTGTTTGGTTAATAAATGTCCACTTTGGCGCTCCGTCTACCACCATCAGCACTTGGCCATCACCGCCACCGCCAATGGCATCCCAAATATTTGGCGCAGATGCAAAAAGACCGGCTGTATTTGTTTCATCTACAGGTGGGGTGTAACGATCTTCCTCTGGAACAAGCACTAAGCGACTTGTTCGGCGTTGCGCAGCCCGCTTGAAAATATCAGACATCATACTCACTCGTGTGTCTTGAGCAGTTTTTCCTTCGACTACTTTTCCGCGAATTTGTTTTACTGCAGCTTTTTGACCGATAGTTGCTGAAGGCAACGTAATTTTTTGATCTGGATTGACATACTCAAAAACTATCTCAGATTCAGGTGCAGCTGGCTTATCCCCAACAAACTCCTGTACACGGAGGAGGGTGTTTCTAACAGGCTTCGGAATAGCACTGACGATTGTCGCTCTCAGCAAACGCTCCTGCTTTCTGTTCTCTACACTTTTACTAAGTGCACTACGGTTTTCTGATACGACTTTCTCATAAGCAATTGCAACGCCTTTGCTAAATACAAGCTCTTCAGCCTGCATAAAGAGTGGGTAATCTACTTCGCCATATACGACGTTTACCGATGTGAGAACTGGAAAGTATGTTTCTACTTCTTCATCGAGCAGTACTGCTTCTTCGCTTCGAGAAATATTAGCATTTAAAAACTGCAAGCCATTAGACTGCTTTCCACTTGAGAGGCTAGTTGCAACAATAAGCAATGCTGCTACCACTCCTCCCATTGCCGTGCGACCTGCTGTACGTGTGTACTTCTTGGCCATCAACTGCAAAGCCTCAGTAGGGCTTATGTCTCGTTGTGACTGCGTTGCTGCAAAGAGCTTGCGATCTGCAATACGCACTAAGCTCTGTTTTATGAGACGAGCTGTCTGTGCTCGTGAGTACCCTGTCTCATTTTGAATGTACTGACGAACAGCCCCCTTGCTTTCACGAGGAAGTCTGTCGTATTCCACCTGCTCGAGAACATTTCCTATCCAATCTTGCCGATCTGACTTCGAGAGCTGAGCCAACGAACTCATTCCAGAGAATCCAGATACTGCAGAATGCAGTTGGTCTATTGAGCCCGGTAGAAGGTGAGAAAATTCTGGTGTCATTTGTGGATGTTTGTTTCTGCAGAGTGAGCCTTAGGCTCATTACGGTTTTGTTGATCTATCATCTGATTATACCAGAAATAAGCCATTTCTTCAATTAGCATATGAGGCAAAATGAGCCCAGGATCCTATAGCATTAGACCACATTTTTAACCACGATTGCACTGCTACAAAAAGCAGCCTACTATTAGGCCCTATGCCAACCAAAACCCCCACCGCCCTCGAGCCATTTTTAGCAACAACTCTCGAATCCACAGATTTTCAAAATGTGGGAGAGCGCTATGACGGAAAAGTGCGAGATGTATACTTTCAAGAGGCTCAGAAACGCCGAATTTTGATAGCTACAGACCGACAGTCTGCATTTGATATCAACTGGACTACTATCCCTCTAAAGGGTCAAGTTTTGACCCAGATCAGTGCATGGTGGTTCGATCAAATTAAAGACATCATGCCGACGCAGGTGATCACTACTCCCGACCCGAATGTGATGGTGGTCAAAGATCTTAAGATGATCCCTGTAGAAATTGTAGTCAGAGCCTATTTAACAGGGTCAAGCAAGACTGCCGTCTGGGTAAATTACAACGATGGTATTCGTGATTATTGTGGAAATACACTTCCAGATGGAATGGTAAAGAATCAGAAATTCGATGACATCATCTGTACGCCAACAACAAAGGGTGAAGATGATGAATTAATTGATGCAAAAGGCATATTTGAGCAAGGATTATCTACCCCAGAACAATGGGCAGAGATCGAAGAAAAGGCATTTGCCGTGTTTCGTAGAGGCCAAGAGTTGGCTCTAAAACAGGGTTTGATCCTTGTCGACACCAAATACGAGATGGGATACGACGAACATGGCGTTCTGACCATCGCAGATGAGGTTCATACACCCGATTCATCGAGGTTCTGGGTCGCAGAAACCTACCAAGAACGGTTCGACCAAGGGCTCGAACCCGAGAGTTTAGACAAGGAATTTTTCCGACTTTGGCTCCGAGAACAGGGCTTCGAATATGGTGATAAATCTACCTGGCCAGAGATCACAGACGAGGTCCGGCTGATGCTTGGTGCCAAGTATATCGAGCTCTTCGAGAGGGTCACTGGAGGAGAATTTTCCATTCCCTCAGACCCCGATTTACCGAGCAGAATCCAGAAAAATTTAGCGGACTTTCAAGTGTAATTTGTTGAATAAATTATTTGTTCAATAAGTCAACTTTTCACTACATAATGCTAAGTATTTTTAGTATTTCTCTATAAATCAGCTGGTAAGGCAATGCGCCAACCCGCTCCAATATTATGAGTTTTGACGAAGCCTGCATTTACTTCCAGAGCACTTGTTGCAGGTCCGGATGAGGTATATCGCAGGCACGGATCTTCTTCGCATGGCACCATAGAATCACTGCCGATGACATTACCTTGCGCATCAAAGAAAATGATATCGAGTGGTATAAGCGTGTCCTTCATCCAGAAGGTTAGTGGCTCTGCTGCATTGAACATAAACAGCATCCCCTGATCTGGTGGAAGCGACTCTCTATTCATCAATCCTACAGACCTCTCTTCGGGGTCATCGGCGATTTCCACTATGACAGAAACGGCTTCTTCGTCTGGTCCTACAAGCGCTATTTTTTGAGGGCCATTATCTTCTACAGGAGTAAACGAGCATGCAGATAGTAATACTGCTAAGCCAAAAAGTGGAAATAGAAATCTCATAAGGGTCGGAGGGATTTGATCGCTATTGTACGGTCAGATGAACCAAAAATAAAGCTCCCCGAAACAAGGTTGCTTGCACCTGCCTTTATGCACTTGGGAGCAGTCGTTTCGTCGATTCCCCCATCCATTTGGATCATGAGGTCTGGATAGGCAGATCGCGCAGTTTGTACCTGACTCAAAACATGTTCTATAAATCCCTGCCCTCCAAATCCTGGATGGACAGACATCACAAGAAGTAGGTCAATATCAGCAAGAACATCTCCTATTTCATCCAAAGCTGTTTCTGGGTTAATCGCTATTCCTGCTGTCGCTCCACCCTCTCGTATCCGTGCAATAAGTGCTTTACGATCCTTTGTACTTTTTACTACTTCAGCATGAAAGGTAATGTTTGCAACATTAAGATCTAAAAACTCCTGCACGCGATCAGCCGGATTTGTTACCATCAAATGCACATCGAGTGGGAGTGGTGTTTTGATCCACTTGAGTACTGGCTCTCCGAAGCTGAGATTTGGAACGAAGTGTCCGTCCATTACGTCTACCTGAAGCCAATCTGCATCTTGTGATACTGAGTCTACTTCTTTCTGCAGGCATGAGAAGTCTGCTGCGAGAATAGAAGGTGTTATGAGGACAGTAGAGTTGCTCATATAGAAGGTTCAAGATCATCAATACGGCGTTGGTGGCGCTCGCCTTCAAAATCCGTTGTAAGGAAGATGTCTACTAGTTTCTTCGCACTAGCCTCATCCGTCAACCTTCCACCAAGACTCATCACATTGGCATTGTTATGTGCACGAGCAAGACGAGCTGTTTCTTCGCTATAGACAAGCGCACAGCGAATACCTGTCACTTTATTTGCTGCCATAGCTTCTCCATTGCCACTGCCACCAAATACAATACCCATTGCTTCCTGCTCTAATACTGCACTACAACCTTTACGAATGATTTCTGGGTAATCGATGGATTCATCAGAGAACGTTCCCACATCAATGCAATCCACTCCTTTTTCGGCTATGTAAGCCTTGATGACTTCTTTAAGAGCGAAACCAGCATGATCTGCAGCGAGTACGATGTGTTTGGGTTGCTCCATAGATGAATGATAGTGGAAAGCTATAGTAGAATAAAGTTATCGGTTCTTGGTTCTCAGTTGTCAGCGAATCTTCCTGCCGGCAACCGACAACTGGCAACCGACAACTTCTCAAAAACATGATATACTGCACTACCAATGAGTAGAAAATACCTCATCGCCGGCAACTGGAAAATGAATCCGGCTCCGCTCGTGCTACGCCGCGACATGCCTCATTCTCCCTATCATCCTCGCCCTGACGTTGATGTTGTAGTATTTCCAACTTTTCTTGATCTTCAAAGCTGTATCGATGCCAAGATACTCTGCGGTCCGCAATTCGGTCATACGGAAGAGCACGGAGCACATACAGGTGATATCAGCCTAAAGATGTGTAAAAATCTTGGATGTTTGTACACACTCTGTGGTCACAGTGAGCGCAGAGCAGACCATGGAGAAACTAGCGAAGATGTAGCCGCCCAGGCGATTGCCGCACTAGAGCTTCAGATGCACCCTGTGGTGTGTGTTGGTGAAACCGAGGAGGAGCGTGACGCAGGAAAAGAGAAAGAAGTGGTACAGGCACAGATTGCCGTACTCCCTCTGGAGTCTGATATCACCATTGCCTACGAACCTGTCTGGGCTATAGGAACAGGAAAAACTGCAAGCCCAGAACAAGCCCAAGAGATGCACGCATATATTCGATCCCTCTTGCCAGAAGATCGCCAAGAGCAAACACGCATTCTGTATGGAGGATCAATGAAACCTAACAATGCTCAGGAGCTACTCAGTCAGAGCGATATCGATGGAGGGCTTATTGGAGGCGCTTCTCTTCAGTCAGATCAATTTGGAGAGATAGTAGAAATTGCTTCGAAGCTCTCTGAGTAGTAGTTTTCTTCTGTGTGAAGCGGATTACGGAATGTGATAGAAGATGATTGTTTTTCGAGATTTCTCTACGTATAATAAGTGCGTATTCTTCCCCAACACCTTATGCCAGGACCAGAATGTAGTGAAATCCCCGACGCAGTAAATACTCCTGTAGTAGCTGTTGATACTACAGATGCTGATCTTAAAGCTCTTCTTCAGGAAATCGAAAGCTAAATTTAGGATTATAATAAAAACACCTTTCAATACGAGAGGTGTTTTTTTAATTACTCGATTATTTTTTCGCAACAACTGCGAGTGGGTTATTTAGAATAGTATTACTGAGACGCACAATAAAGATCGTTCCGTACGCAGTTACCATTCCCTGCAATATGGCACCAATGAGACCTGCGAGTGCTCCAGACACCTGCGCACTAAATCCTACACCAATACTCAAGACGAGCATGGCCAGTAAACTGACTAGAATTGCCACAACACAGTTTCCTACAATCTTTCCCCAATATCCTCGGCTACGCTTGTAGCTCAGTTTTACACTTTCTCGTACCCCTTTTTTTTCTTTAACAAGAATAACACTACTCATAATAAGACGTGGTCCAATGATGATTGCAAAGATAACTCCAAGCACAGGGATCCACGCAAAGGAGCGCAAGAAGCCCCAAATCCATACACCAAACATAGGTAATATCAGCCCTGGCACACGGCGAAGCGTTGTCATAAAGTCTGTAGAGCCTTCGACGGCAAGTACAATAAAGAAAATGCTTCCGATCATCGTCAGTACAAAAATACTAAAGAAGACTAATGCAAATATCGGCATCATTTTGCCCATTACATCCGCTGATGCTGCTGCAACTGCAGCCTCATCCACCTCTCCTTCATCCCCCATCATTCCCATCTGCATCATCATTTCCTGAAATGCATCAGGGTCTCCAGCTTCAATGCGTTCTGCTAGCTCCTCTATGTGATCTAAATCTCCAAAGCGTTCCTCCATAGATCCAGTAGCCTTTACTTCTAGTATTTTCTGCACACCAAACATCAAGCAGCCAAGTACTGCAGAGGCAATAAGTATCGTTTGCAGATGCAACAGGAAGAATTTCCAACTTCCAGATAATAGAGTTCCGATTGATTCAGTCATAGAGATAGGGGTAATTGAGGTCTACTATATCACAGACGAATCCACATTCCATTCCCAACATTCTTTGCAACTCCATTGAGCTCTAGCATGGTCAACTTTGCGTTGATTACCGCAGTATCAAGATTCGCTTTATCCGTTAGATCCGATGCAGACTGTGGCATGGTCGTTAAGACTTTGAGGATGGATTCTTCTTCGGTATCTGCAGGATCATACTGTTTGATTGATGCGGGTTTAGACTCAGAAGAAACCACACCAATATCAGCCATTACTTCTGATGGAGAATCGACAAGTTTTGCAAGATTACGTGCAATAAGCTGATGACATCCTACAAAGTTTGGATCAAATATCTGCCCCGGAACTGCAAAGACCTCCCGACCATAATCCTGTGCAAGCTCTGCTGTAATACACGCACCGCTTCCTTTTCCTGCTTCCATCACCACTGTTCCTATCGAGAGACCTGCAATGATTCTATTACGAGCAGGGAATGTATATTTATCTGCAGACTGATCTAGCGGAAATTCACTGAGGATAAGACCTCCTTTTTCGACGATCTCTTTAGCAAGGCCTCTATTCGCAGCAGGATAGATATCCGCAAGGCCATGACCTACTACCGCGACGGTCTTTCCTTTAGATCGAATCGATTCTTTTGCAACCGCCGCATCTATTCCTGCAGCAAGTCCACTGACGGTTACCATGCCGCTGTTAATGAATGCAGGGACAAATAGATCCACTACGCGCTGACCGTATGCACTCATCTCACGCTTACCGACACAGGCAATAGTTGGTGAGTTTAGAATATCCAAAGAGCCCTTATAGTAGAGGAAAACTGGCGGGTCTGCGATATGCTTGAGTCTAGCTGGATACTCCGGATCTTCTATAGAGATCAGTGTGATGCCACGCTTGGTTAGCTCTGCTAGATAAGCATCTGGGTCACACTCATCCATTCTATTAAGCGCTCTAAATACTGTCTCCTCTTGGCAGCCAAGAATTTTAAGAAGTTCCGGGTCTACGTTTCCAAGGGCCACGTCTAGTGACTCAAACTTTTCTACCAAAGCATCGTAACGCTTTTTGGTAAGCACATTAAGCCAGGAGAAGATGAGGGCAGTTTCTTTTCGCATATTATCTCCCTGAGAATCGTAGTCGCCTTTCGATGGCACTTACTCTGGCCTTTACCCCTTTTATCTCATCAGTATTTTGCGATTGTCGATCACCAAATGCACCATTAAAATCCTGCAACATGGCCTCAGCAACAATTCCAAAGTGTAGTTTGGCATCATCAAATTGATCATTCATCTCTGCGAATCGTTTGTCTACCTGCTCGAATTTTTGATCTACTTGATCGAATTGCTGATCCATTCTTGTAAACCGCTTATCTATTCGTATCCAAAGTGATTCGAGATCACCTTTTGTTGCCGGGGCTGCATCATCTGTTTTTTGCATGAGTACTAAGAATAAGTGATTGATAAATCCAATGCAACTCCTAGATATAGGATGGAATGTATTTGATATATTAATAGCTTATCTAAGCCATAAAATTAGTTCCAATAGCAGTTGGAACAACTGTACCTTTATCTTCCTTCTCGTTTAAAAGATGAACAGTCGCAAGAATTCTATCTCTGGCCTGTAGAGCGCTAAGCGTTCTAATCTGCATCTCATACTGTGAAACACGTTTTGAGAGCACCTTAAGGGCTTGGAGTGCTATATCAGGCCGTTTCTGGATGATTTGTAAGAAGAAATCGTGTGGCAATGTGCAGATATATGCTTTCTGTGTGATCTCAGCGAAGTGTTTTTCGCCAGTATCAGGGTTAAACCCGATATTTCCGAATACGGCACCAGGCTTTAAGACATCCAGAATAATCTTCTTTCCACCAATAGATTTATAGAGTGTTACCTCCCCCTTCTTTTAGAATAAAGACATTCTCTACAGAATCCTCTGGTGTATAGAGGAATTCTAAAAACGGGGCTCATATTGTATGAAACCCCGTAATGTATTTCACGATAACCTACTACTTCCCTATCGTCCTCCGGCATCAACTTCAATGTCATTGCGGTAGTCCTCCATTTCCACAAGATCTGGCTGTCCTAGAAGACCTTGACCTACGTGAGCCGGCGTTCCCCTCTGGAAGAAGGAATCCCAGTACTGATGGCGTACATGGCGACGTCGAATATTCCAGTGATACGGAGTGAAATCCTGATTCAGAACTTCATTTCCCGGATCAGGCTCGTGGACAAACTCATCACGAATCGTATCGCGTATCTCCTCAATTCTTTGCAGCTGAGACTTAAAACCACGCCTGTATGCAGCCATACTACTTCGGTAAGAGCGTGTACTATGTTCTACAGAACGGTGTGAAGGACGAGAAATCGCACGCGTGCGGTGTGCACGGTAACGAAACTGTGGAGAATTAGAGACCTCCTCAGCGTGAACTGCTGCAGGAGCAAGCACAGAAAGTGCAAAAAGAATCGAAAGAATTCGCATAGAAAAAGTGGGAAATGCTAATTGGAGATGAATCCTAGCACGGTATTTTACCGCTACAAGGTATTTCTACTCTAAATACTACCCTTCCAAAATGAAGCAATTTTTGCTATACTGATATGAAAACTTTAAAAACAAACCCAAACACACAATGTCTATAGATGCCTGTATCGCTCACGCAATTCATTCCGATCTCGATATCCTCGAGGTTCTGCCAGAGCTTAAAGGTATGCCAGTAGAAAGCCTCGAGCCCTACATAGAGCACTACATCCTTACTGTGCAGCAAGAGCTACGCGGTGTCATTGTTGATAATGGAGATCAGTACCTACGAGCAAAAGATGCTGCTGGCCTTTGTGCTACATGCATGAGTGCTGGTATTGGTATCCCACCTAAGATGCTTCTTAAGATGTGTCAGACAATCCTGCAACTCTCTACAATTGATGCGAGGTTTATCTTGGATACAGAAGAAGGTGTCTCCCTCTTCTACGTGAAGATGGGAATCAATCTGAAAGAGAAAGCAGAAGTGTAAGTCTTCGACCTATCGCTTGGAGAACTGAGGCGCTCTTCGTGCACCCTTAAGTCCTGGCTTCTTACGTTCTTTGATACGTGCATCACGACGAAGGAATCCTTCGCGCTTAAGTGTTGGACGTAGTTCAGGATCAACGAGGAGAAGGCATCGGCTGATACCATGACGAGCAGCGTCACTCTGTGCTGCTTTTCCACCACCCTTTACCATAATCTCTACGTTGTACTTCTTTGCAAGATCTGTAATGCGCAGAGGGGCAAGTGCGTTCTCTGTATGAACAAATGTAGGGAAGTAGTCACGAATAGGTAAACCGTTGATTGTGACATCCCCCTTTCCGCCATCGAAAAGTTTTACACGTGCGATAGCAGTTTTACGCTTTCCGGCGCTGTAGAAGTACTGAGATTTAGTAGCAGCTGTCATAATTATTTAGTAACGGTAAGGACTTTCGGTTGTTGTGCTTCGTGGTTGTGCTCTGCATCTGCATATACATGCAAACGCTTAAGCATCTGACGTGAAAGACGGTTCTTTGGAAGCATTCCCTTTACAGCAAGTTCGACCATTGCCGTTGGCTTCTTATCAATCATGCTCTGTAGAGAGAATGTCTTGAGGTGACCCAAGTATCCAGAGTGCTTTACATAAATCTTTCGGCGGTGCTTTGTTGGGTGAAAGTACAACTTTTGTGCATTGATCACAATAACTTGATCTCCACATAGCTGATGTGGACTAAAGCTTGGCTTGTGCTTTCCACGAAGGATCGTTGCAACCTTTGTTGCAAGGCGACCTAAGTTCTGACCTTCTGCATCAATGATGATCCACTCTGGAGCTGCCGGTTTTAGCGTAGTAGTTTTCATTATGATTTCTTAGGAGTAGATTCTTTCTTTGGTGCTTTTTTTGCTACTGGTGCAGCTGGCGCCTCTACCACCTCTCCATCAAGAAGGCTGATATCAACAATCTCTGCACCATCTCCAACTCGGAATCCAGCGGCTTTTGTACGTGTAAGACCAGAGCTTCTCTTTGCATATCGCTTGATAAACACCTCCATGATCTTCTTGCTCGCATTCGTATCTGTCACGGTCTTATTAATGTAACGGATAGCAACGTGAGGCGAGTGCGTCTTTGCGTAGTTGATCATCTTATCCACCTGCGGAGCAATCACAGCTGCACGCTTCTTTGTCGTACGTACATTCTCATAGAGTAGTAGTGAGGTAAGCAGGTTACGCTTGAGCATTCTGGCGTGACCAGGTTTTTGCTTTAGCCGGTTTCTAGATTTGCGGTGTCGCATAATGGGCGGGAGATCGTACTACTTTTCTTCGTCATCGGAAAGAGCTAATCCACGTTCTGCAAGCGTATCTTTTACTTCATCAAGTGCCTTAGCACCAAATCCTCGGAAGTTACTGAGGCCTGGCTCGCTGCACTTTGTTAGCTGCTCAATCGAACCAACACCTGCATTAATAAGTGCGTTGAGTGTTCGTGGAGAGAAGTTGAGGATTTCAATTGGGGTGTAGCTCTCTTTTGTAGGAGTTGCATCACCTTCTTCTGTAACCTGTGCACCTGCACGAGAGAAGTCAGCAATAAAATCGCTTTCTACTACCTTCTCGGAGCTTCCGAAGTATTCGAAGTAGCTCTTCAAAAGTTGAGAAGCAAACTGTACAGACTCTTCTGCTGTAAGAGAACCATTCGTTTCTACATCCAAACTAAGCTTTTCAAGGTCTGTGCGCTGACCAACACGGGCAGCTTCTACCTCAAACTGTACCTTGGATACTGGGCTGTAGATTGCATCAATGTGAATGAGACCTGGCTCATTGCTCTTCTTGTTGCGCTCAGCACCTGGGCTGTAACCAACACCTTTTTCAACAGTAATGCTGATTTCTACTTCAGCACCTTTTTCAAGTGTAAGAATCTCGTGTCCTGGCTCTAGAACTTCGATATCAGAAGATACCTGTAAGTCCTTAGCGGTAAGTGTTCCTGGGCCCTTACCCTTTAGGATAACGACTTCAGAATCTTTATTAAACTTTCGAAGCTTAAGGCTCTTAAGGTTTAGGGCGATATCAACACCAGATTCGCGAATACCTTTTATGGTGGTGTATTCATGTGAAACACCTGTCATACGCATAGATGTTACTGCTGCGCCTGGAAGACTAGAAAGGAGTACACGACGCATAGCGTTACCAAGCGTCATACCAAACCCAGGAGGAAGGGGTCCGATAGTAAAGACCTTGTGAGAATCATCGCCTGAATCACCTGTTTGGGCGGAGAAGATTGGGAGGCCTATTTCTTCCTGAATGATGTGCATAAGAGAGAAGGGAAGGTTGGGAGGATTATCGACGTGAGTAATACTCAATAACTTGGCGGACGTCGATAGCCTGCTCGAAGTCATCGGCTGCTGGTAGCCCCGTCACCTCAAACTTGAGGTTGCTGGCATCTACCTTGAGCCATGAAGGCGGCATATATTTCTCATGCGCCTCCAAGATTGGAGAAAATACTGACGAATTTTTACTCTTTGGCCGAATCTCCACCATGTCACCTTCCTGCAATTGATATGAAGGGGAAGTGACACGTACTCCGTTTACGGTAAAGAGGCCGTGGCTAGAAAACTGACGAGACTGAAATCGAGTCAGTGCAAAACCAGCACGGTACAATGCATTATCAAGACGACGTTCCAAGAGCTTCAAAAGCTCTTCACCTGTTTGCTCCTTTGAAGAAGCAGCAGTTTTGTAGAGACGGTGGAATTGGCGCTCGGAAACACCGAACATGTCACGCGCCTTCTGCTTCTCGAGAAGCTGCTTTCCGTATTCACTAGGACGCTTACTACGCGTGCGTGGTCCTTTACCTGGGCCGTTAGGCTTTCGTTGTAATATTTTGTCGTACTTATCGGAACCGAAGATGTTGACTCCGTGTCTACGACAGCGCTTTGCTTTTGGTCCAGTAAATTTCATTGTTAATGGTTAATAGTTAATAGTTATTACTACACCCGGCGTCGACCAGGCTTGCGGCAACCACCATGTGGTACCGGAGTGTTATCAATAATAGCGTCGAGGTTAAGGCCTGCTCCTTGGATACCGCGGATCGCTTGTTCACGTCCAGGTCCAAGGCCCTTTACTTCAACTTGTACTGATTCAATATTAAAACCTGCTACTGCTTCTACTGCAGCCTCTGCAGCAATCTTTGCAGCATATGGAGTAGACTTTCTCGTTCCCTTAAACCCACAAGCACCAGCGGAACTTCCACCAATCTTGTTTCCATCGAAGTCTGTAAAGCTTACGATTGTGTTGTTCTCACCTGCGTGAATACACACACGAGCCTTTGGAAGACTTCTCTTAATCTTCTTTTTCTTTGCCTTTGGTTTTACTTTGACTTCAGCCATAAGAAAGGAGTTTAGGTCTTGGAAAGGGAAGTACGTCCAGATCCTCCCGTCTTCTTCTTACCACGCTTGGTGCGGGCGTTACGACGAGAAGTCTGTCCACGAACAGGGAGTTTACGACGGTGACGAAAGCCACGCCATGTTCCAATGTCCTGGAGACGTTTGATATCCATAGAAACTTTACGAGTGAGCTCTCCTTCTACGAGCTCGGTTTCGATACGTGTTCGGAGTTTTCCTTCTTCGTCCTCTGTCCAATCATCAGCCTTCTTGTGGATATCAATCTTCAGCTCTCCAAGAATAGAGAGTGAGAGTGAACGCCCAATACCCTTGATGTACGTCAGAGCAATTTCTGATCGTTTGTTACCCGGTAGTTGGACTCCTGCTATACGTGGCATCAGATAAGTGGAAAGTGGAAAATAGAAAGTGGAGAATGGCTGTCACACTTAGCGTGCGCAGTTTCCAGTTTCCGATGGTTGCAATTTGATAATGAGATCATAGTTGGATGGAAATTTTCCGTTTTGCATTTTCCGTTTTCCGTTTCTATCCCTGTCGTTGCTTATTGCGGGGAATAGAAGAAATAATGCGTCGTACTTTTTTACCTCCTTTGATCTTTCCTTTCTTGATACGCACACCTGCACGGCGGATCACGAGGCGATCACCTTTAGCAATTGGTTTTACGGATGCACGAACTTTCAACGTAAGGAGGGGTATAAAGAGATAATACTTACGCTTGTGTTGGAGGCCGGAGGGCCTCACCGGTTTCTAAGTCGATCTGTTGATCAGACCTGTAGCGGTAGCAGATTCGACCCTTCTCGAGATCATAAGGGGTCATTTCTACCTTCACCCGGTCACCTGGGAGGATGCGTACACGATGTACACGCATTCGTCCGGCGAGCGTACAGAGGATCGAATGATCCTTTGCTTGTGGACTTAAGATTTTGACTCTGAAGGTGGTGTTTGGGAACGATTCCTCTACAACGCCGACGAGTTCAATAACATCCTTAGCCACAAATAGTACGGGGATACAAGCCGAAAGAGCCTACAGTGCGAATTGCGCTCTAACAAGCATGAGAGACGAAAAAACTCGAGTTTCTTTGAAAACTACTTGTCAAAGTTAAGAAATATTGTCATCGCAATACTATTTTGCTCTGTTTTGGCTATTGGAAGACAATTTTAATTTAAAAGCATGATAAAACGAGAAGGCTGCGAAGAAGAAGTTGAGGCCGAAAAAGATCCAGTCGACAGACAGATAACTAAAGCCAGCGATCACTGCACTCCCTACACCTAAGGCCATATTACGCTTATACGTGCCTGTATTCAGCGCAAAACCTATTCCAAGTATAGAAAGGCCTATGACAAAGAATACGGTTTGCACTCCCTCAAAGAGGTAAAGGGAATAGATGACCAGTGCAGCAGCTGCGGCACCAATAAAGGAGATATCAAATGTATCTTTGGTATTAAACATCATCAGTACTGTGGTGATGGCTATAAGGATCTGCAGTAAGATAAAGAAGAACGATCCACCATCAAAGTAGTTGAGCACAGCATATCCAAACATGCATGCACTCCCCACGGTAAAGAGCCAGTTCTTCACAGACTTCGCAGGATGAGGAACTGTATGCACAGGCCACGCTGCACCGATAATAAGAATAGCAGAACCGACGAGACCGACTGTAAATGGATCCATGCGGATATCGTACCAGTTCTTACGCTATAATCTCCACTCCATCTTCTAGGATGAGCAATGTGTGCTCGAAATGTGCAGAGAGAGACCCGTCTTTGGTATTAATCGTCCAGTTGTCATCAGACTCTTTGATGCCATCCCCTCCTGTGCAGACAATAGGCTCTACTGCTATCACTGTATTTGCTGGTAGCTTTGGTCCTGTGCCTTTTTTTCCATAGTTGGGCACATCAGGGAACTGGTGGAGTGTCTTACCTAGACCATGCCCTGTCAGTGCCGAAACAACCGAAAGGCCTGCTCCTTCTACTGTATGTTGAACTGCAGAAGATATATCTCCTACCTTTGCTCCTGCTTTAATCACTGCTACAGCATCTTTAAGTGCTTGGCTTGTAACGGTTAAGAGGCTCTGTGCTTCTTTACTGATAGATCCCACACCAAAGGTTCTGCAAGCATCTGTAAAAATATCCTTGTAGAGTACACCGCAATCCGTAGAAACGATGTCCCCTTCTTTGAGGACGTAATCCCCTGGAAGTCCATGAACACACTGCTCGTTTACGGATGTACACAGTGTCGCTGGATAGCCGTGGTATCCCATAAATGCTGGAGTAGCACCGTCATGCTTTCTGATAAATTCCTCCGCTGCACGATCCAGTTCTTTTGTCGTGATACCGGGGGCGACGAGGCTTCCCATCAACTTCAAACATTCCTGAAGAATACCCCCCGCATGGCGGAGAGATTTGATTTCTTTCGGTGAGAAGATCTGGAATTCAGACATATAAGAATAGTTTACCTTGCCACTTAACTCACTGCACTCTTTATACGCTCATAAATCTCTTCTACAGATCCCTTTCCATCTATATCAATTACCTTCCCTTCTGTTTCATACTTTTCGATAACCGGCATTGTCTTTTCGAAGAACAGATCCATGCGACGGAGTACCTTCTCGAGGTCTCTGTCATCTGCGCGTCCTTCGATCTCTGCCCTGCCTTTGATTCTTTTTAATGCCTCGTCTTTGTCGAGGAGGATGTGCACACAACGAAACTCACGACCACTGTCTGCAAGGATCTCATCGAATGCTTTTGATTGATCGGAGTCGCGTGGAATACCATCAAACAGAATCTGCTGGTCTGCAGGTACCGCTTCTATCGCCGTCTTTACTACCTTCATGATGATCTCAAATGGTACAAGCTCACCGTTATCAATATAGTTTTTAATCAGGTCTCCAAGCTCGCTACCTGATGCTTTGATTTTACGTAACTCTCCACCCGCTTCGAAAATGTAGTAATTCAATTCTGCCGCGAGCGTTTTAGCTTGCGTTCCTTTACCACTGCCTTGGATTCCAAAGAAGACTAAGTCCATTAAACGAGTTTCTCGTAATCGTGCGCGAGGAGCTGAGCGTTAATCTGACGGATAAGCTCCATAACCACTCCAACCACAATAATCAGTCCAGAACCGGAGATGATGAGGTCTTGAGAGCTGAGTGTTGAATACTTGGTAAAGACCAGTGGAACGATAGCCACAAGTCCAAGGAACGAACCACCCCAGAGGTTAAGTCTGCTGGATACCTTCGCAAGGAGCTGCGCTGTCTGCTTTCCTGGGCGCACACCTGGGACGAACCCACCACGCTTTTGGATGTTCTCTGCAACCTCGTCTGGCTTAAATGTGACGGAGACGAAGAAGTACGTAAACCCAAGCACCAGCAAGAAGTATATGGCTATATAGAGAATACTGGGTTGGTTTGGATTAATATTTACGTTGATGAAGTTTGCCACAGTCTGTAGAACCGGACGCGTTGCCGTTGCGAGAAATTGAGCGATAATTGCAGGAAGTGTAATAAGAGAGATCGCGAAGATAATCGGGATCATTCCTGCTTGGTTCAATCGAATCGGGATGTTCCCTTGTACCCCTCGACCTGCACCTTGGTTGGCATAGGTTATTGGAATCAAGCGGTGTGCATCTGTAAAGAGCACCACACACACAAGCATCGCGAGTGAAACTATTGCAAAGAGGAAGAATGCTGCCTGCTTTCCTTCTCCTGCAAGGAACATAGAAGACAGTGTTGTTGGCATTCCGGATACGATTCCAATGAAGATGATCAGAGAGATACCGTTTCCGATTCCTTTTTCGGTAATCAGTTCTCCAAGCCACATAAGGAAGAGTGCACCAGTAGTTACGTAGAGCATTGGAAGCAATACTCCAGGGAAACTAAGATCCACAAGCTGTATTCCACCTTGGCCAAGCAATACGAGGAATCCGTAACTCTGTACGAATCCGAGTGGCACTGTAAGCCAACGTGTGTACTTATTGATTACCTGCTGTCCTTGCTGCCCTTCTTTGCTAAGTGCTTCGAGACGCGGGAAGATCACCGTACAAAGCTGCATGATAATCGATGCGTTAATGTATGGAGATAGTCCAAGCAGTACGATAGAGAAGTTATCAATAGCACCACCTGTAAGGGCTGCAAATACTCCAACTACTCCTACACCACTTCTTTGGTTTAGAAATTCACTTAGAGCGAATGGATCTGTTCCTGGTACTGCGATGTGCGCAACAATACGATAAATAAGAAGTAAACCGATCGTTACAAGAATCCTTCTTCGGAGTTCTTCTGAGTGCCAGAGTTGCTTAAGGTACGTAAACATTACAGTGAGTATGACAGAATTATACTGTTACTGTCACCTTGCCTCCTGCTTTTTCGATAGCCTCTATGGCTGCTTTACTTGCGGAGTGAACAGTAATATCAAATTTCTTTTTTACCTCGCCACGAGCAAGAAGTTTTACACGCTTACCTGTGGCAATAAGCTTGCTTGCTTTCAAAGCTTCGACGTCGTACTTACCGGCATCTAGCTTTTCCTCTAATGAACCGAGGTTTACGACTTCGTACTCCACACGGTTAGGGTTTTTAAATCCTCCGAGCTTTGGTTGGCGCTGCAAAAGAGGAGTTTGTCCTCCTTCGAAGATACGGTTACGGCTACTTCCAGAGCGTGAGCCCTGTCCTTTTGTACCGCGACCAGCCGTTGTTCCACGGCCTGCACTGTTACCACGACCTGCTCTTTTACGAGACTTGCGTGAACCCGGTGCTGCCTTCAAAGAATTCAACATAGCCGCGCTATGGTACTGGGTGGATATCATCCCGTAAAGGCATTTACTGAGCGTTTTTACACACAAAAGCAGCTTAAGGACTTCTATCTGTCATACATACCGAATTTATGGTAGAATAGTAGGATTCATGCGTAAATTTTCATCAGCAGTACTTATCTGCGTTCTGGCAGTTTCTCCTCTGCTTTCTCCTACGGGAAGAGCTCAAAATGCAACTACTTACGTCAGGCGAGCGGAGGCAGCTATGATCATCATGAAGAATGCTGGGATAGAAGTAGATCTAGAAACCCAAACAAACGGAGGTTACCCAGATATGATCGATGGACAATGGTATGTCCCCTACATGGTTACCGCTATGGAAATGGATCTTTTTGAAGCTGATTCAGATACAGGATTTGCCTATCCACATCGATCCGTCTCGAATGCAGAGTTTCTTATGATGGTGACAAAAGCCTTTAAGCTTACAACAGATATCCCCTTTCAATATACAGATATTCCTGTTGATAGTTGGTATAGCCAGTACGTCGGACTCTCATGGCGCTACAAGTTACTGCACGATGAAAGTAAGCCAAACCTCTTGAAACCAAAGCTAAAGATTAGCCATAAAAAAGCAGCGGAATCACTCTACAAACTCCTCACAGCAGAGCCATCTTTGCAGCCAACGCTAGGCATGTTTTCGGTGAAACCTAAATTTGCTGCACCGGTGGATACACGCGCTTCTTTCTTTGAGAACGTAAAGATCACGACGATAAAAACCTATACAGGCATCACGTCTCCACGCACCGTTAAAACTGCAGTACTGGATTTGATTCGCTCTCGCATAAATCTTGCAGAGCAAACACGTAACGATTTGATCCATGCCATAAACAAAGAACGTGCGAAGTTTAAGCTGACTCCTATACGCAGTAACTACTACCTCGAAGTATCCGCACAAAGACATGCAAAAGACATGGCAGAGCGTGGGTACTTTAGTCACTACACTCCAGAAGGGTTGAGTTACGTTGATCGTATTCGTGGTGGTGGATACCTTGATATAAATCCACTCTCTTGTAGTTGTGCACAGCAGTTTGACCTTGGAGGAGGAGCAATTGTAGGAGAGCAAGGTCCAGGCTTTGTGCTAACCGGAAAGCAGGAATGCAGCTGTGAACCCACATTCTCTCTTGGGGAGAACCTTGCCAAAGGGCAGCTATCAGTGAAGAAAGTAGTTGATGACTGGTTGAATAGCCCCAATCACCGAAGAAACATTCTGCGTCCAGAGTTCGAAGAAATTGGCATCGGACTGTATGAAGATGTCTGGGTGCAGAACTTTGGAAGACTGAAGTTTGAGTAGAGAACTATTTCTTCTTTCTCCTCATCCAACTAAGTCCCGCCGCAGCACCTGCACCAATTACCGCTACCGCAGCCCATTCGACTCGTCGCTACACTCCTCGCTCAGGGTTGCTATTTTTTTTTCTTTCTTCTCATCCAAGCCATACCTGATGCTGCTCCTCCTGTAATGACGAAAATAGCAGCAGGGCCGGTTTCTCCAGCAGGTCCTCTTTGTGCTATTAGTGGCTGCAACTGAGCTAATGGAAGCTGATATGGTAGTTGGTTGTACGTTGGATACTGCGGGAATGGGAATTGCTGCTGTTGCTGATACGCACCACCAAGGATCTGAGCTCTATTCGTTGAATACTGTTGCATGTACTGCATCCCTTGTGGATAACCATCAAATTGTCCACCAGCGACATTGTTGGATCTCTGAATACCATTCGTAGCAACCTGAATATCTGACAAAACAGATGAAGTCTTCTTTGTACCGACAGGAATCCCTAAGGCTTGTTGCGATCCTTTAGAGGTATCGGCAGCAACTTGCGTACCGGTCACATCATCATCTTTGATACATGATCCACTGCAACCATCTCCACTTCTACGGTTCCCATCATCACATTGCTCTCCGTTGTCTACAATACCATTACCACAAAGCGGTGCTGCAGCAACGAGTGTTCGCTCTGGTTCAATACACCTGCTATCTCTACACACATCTTCTCCACAATCGTTATCAGAACTACAGAGCGATGACGGTGGAACACAGGTACACAGTTCGATGTTGCAGGTTCTTCCTTTCGTACAGTAATTGATCGATCCATTCTCGCATTGTTCCCCTTGTTCCAGGGTACCGTTTCCACAGTTTGGTAATGGTGGAATGGCGTAACATGTACAGTCAGACGTATCACAAACTCTTCCAAAGGTGCAGTAATTTGTAGACCCTGATTCGCACTGTTCGCCAGGTTCAAGGGTGCCATTGCCGCAGAACTGAAGATTAAATGAATCATTGTTCCCACCGTTATTGCCAGCAGTGGCTTGATCATCGTCATCTGTATCATTAGATTGTGGACAGATATATGGACCACATTCGCATGGCCCAAGTCCTACACAATCCGAACTTGGAGGAGGAGGGTTACAGACTTCGGAGCAAAGAGGGGTATCTTCCTCCTCTGCTGGTGCCTCTTCTTCCTCTGGAGCCTCGTCCTCTGCTGGAGCAGTATCTTCTGCAGGAGCTGTTCCTTCTTCTACAGTTTCCTCTGCTGGCTCTTCATCTTTATCAACATCTGGGCAAGCGTATGGTCCACATCCACATTCTCCAAGCCCGATACACTCATTGCTTGGAGGAAGCTCACACTGTGGGCATTGAGGGCAATCAGAAAGATTAACACATTCGTTATCTGCCTTTCCTTGAACGACAAGACACACGCCAATACCACAGGCAAGATGCTCATCTGGTTCGATACATTTTGTATTATCGGTGCACGTATTGTCACCTACACCTTCAACAACACTGCATGTTTTATCGACACATGCTAAGTGTTCTTTCGTAGGATCTATGCAGCCAGTGTTGTCTTTGCACGCATCATCACCTGTACCTTCAACAACACTACATGCCTTATCAACACATGCTAAGTGCTCTTTCGTATGATCAATACATTCGGTGTTGTCTTTGCATCCATTGTCACCAACTCCAGAGACCACGGTGCAGGATGTTTTTACACACTCAAGATGTTCTTTTGTTGGGTCAATACATTCGGTGTTGTCTTTGCATCCATTGTCACCAACTCCAGAGACTGTTATGCAGGCTTTATTCACACAGGCCAAATGCTCTTTTGTTGGGTCAATACAACCCGTGTCATCTGTGCAGGCATCATCTCCTTCTCCGTCTACAGAGATACAGGCTTTGTTAACACACGTAAGATGCTTTTTTTCTTTCTCCTCTGGGCACGCAGAATCTGGGCACGTCGCTGTAGTGATGTCTTCGACGCAGCTGCCATCTTGGCATGAACCTGTAATCGTTGTTTGTGTACAAGAATCACCGGAAAAGTGACCGCACTTATACACAAAACTTGGGCAGTCACTGCTGTTTTTACATCCATCATCGCCATCAGTATCGCCATCAGTATCGCCATCAGTATCGCCATCAGTATCGCCATCAGTATCGCCATCAGTATCGCCATCAGTATCGCCATCAGTATCGCCATCAGTATCGCCATTACAAGTAGCCTTCTGGCACGCATGGTCAAGCATGCGTGTGCCACATACACCACTCTCGCATACGCCAACACCACAAGTTATAGAGCACACGTCACTGTTTTCTGGGAGTCCGCAGCGTAGGTCACAATTCAGCTCACTCGCACATTCATGATCATTGGTACATCCACTACTCTGCGCAGAACTTGCTGCACTAGAGCTATCGCCATCCTCGCCATCGTCACCACCATCGCCATCGTCACCACCATCCTCGCCATCGTCACCACCATCGCCATCGTCACCACCATCGCCATCGTCACCACCATCCTCGCCATCGTCACCACCACAACCCATACAATCCGCTGTACAAAGCCAGGTACAAGAATCTGTACTGCAACCGCAAGACGTCGGTATACATGCGCCAGCTGTGCACTCCGCTTCAGAGGGGTCATCCTCACAACAAGGACCTTCATCATCATCACCTCCGTTATCAGAGCCACTATCAGCCCCACCATCAGTAGTTCCGCTATTAGTGCCGCCATCAGTTCCACCATCAGTAGTTCCGCTATTAGTGCCGCCATCAGTTCCACCATCAGTAGTTCCGCTATTAGTGCCGCCATCAGTAGTTCCGCTATTAGTGCCGCCATCAGTTCCACCATCAGTAGTTCCGCTATTAGTGCCGCCATCAGTTCCACCATCAGTAGTTCCATCAGTTCCACCATCAGTAGTTCCACTACACCCGCAACCACCAGAAATGGCACCACAAGAATATCCTTCTGCGCAATCTATCACGAGACATTGCTCACCACAATCAGAAGTGCCATAACCACTATCATCCCTACCATCACCACCGTCAGAGCCAGTTGGGCAATTGCACGATACAAATGTACACGCTCCCCCGTTACATGATCCAATAATGCAACTTGTTGGTGGATTGGTGCAACTTCCTGATGATCCGCAATCTGCACTCGTCTGGCATCCTCCAGATTGTCCTCGTAAAGACTTGGTAGAAGGCCCCTCTGGTACAACTTGTGTACCCACAATTATTGTAAATATAATTACAATGCTTGCCCGAGGATGTGAACGTAGAAAGTTCATTTAATCAATCTTAGCAAAATTTGTAGTTTCTACGAAAAGCAGATACAAACCGAACTTGCAAAGTAAAGTTATTTTGTTATTACGTTATTGTGTTATTCACGTAATACCTTAGTAACTCAATAACTATTTCCGTCGTCTCCTGATCCAGCCCAACCCCGCCGCCACTCCACTAGCTGCAATAGCTACCGCTGCAGGACCTGTGTCTCCTATTGGTCCTTGGCGTTGAATAAGTGGTTGTAGCTGTGCCATTGGTAACTGATACGGTAGTTGTTGGAACGACGGTTGCTGAGGGAACTGGAAGAGTTGAGAGTTGAGAGTTGAGAGTTGAGAGTTTGGGAACGTTTGATACGTAGGGGAGGTTGGGGAAGTGATTTCAGCTGCAACCTCTGTACCCTCTGCACCTTCTAGAACGCAGTACCTATCACATCCATCCCCGGCGAGGCGGTTTCCGTCATCACATAGTTCCACTGAATCCAGTACTCCATCACCGCATCGAGACAAAGAACAATCAGGGCGACATTCCGCATTTGGTGATGAGGAATTTCTTACTCCTTCATCACATTCTTCACCAGCATCAACAATAGAGTCTCCACACGTAAGAGATAAGAACCGACATTTGTTGCAATCATAAGACAACGCCTGATTGTGACTTGAATTTTCACATTGTTCTCCAAGTAGCGACTGCACAATACCATCTCCACAGATTCCAATTTCGAGTAAGCACGTAGAGCCACATCCGTCGTTATCTCTGCGATTACTGTCATCACATTCTTCGGGAGATTCGAGTGATCCATTTCCACAGATTGAGGCCGAAGCAACTAAAGGCCCATCCGAAGGAACACACGTACAGATTGCTGTAGAACATGTTCTGCCTTTGGTGCAGTAGTTGATGGATCCTGTCTCACACTGCTCCCCTTCTTCTAGGATTCCATTTCCACAGCCAAACATTGGGGAAGATGGATAGCACGTACAATCAGAAGTATTACAGGTTCTTCCTGTTGTGCAGTAATTGGTAGCCCCCTTTTCACACTGCTCACCAGGTTCGAGTGTACTGTTACCACAGAGAAGAGAGTTGAAACGATTGTTCTTTGCTTCGTCATCGGTTCCATCGATAAATGGTGCACTGCTCGGGCCGGGGACAGGAACAAATGGAGTGGATCTGGGCGTAGGTGTAGGTGTAGGTGTAGGTGTAGATGTGGGCGTAGATGTAGGTGTAGATGTGGGCGTAGATGTAGGTGTAGATGTGGGCGTAGATGTAGGTGTAGATGTGGGCGTGGATGTGGGCGTGGATGTGGGCGTGGATGTGGGCGTGGATGTGGGCGTGGATCTACCCCCTGATAAATCACAACCCCTATTTAATACGCCACCATCTAAAATAAATGGTTCAGGAGGGGGTTTTCCGCACTCCAACCATTCTGCACCCGCACTAAAGCAACTACCATCATTACAATAACCTGTAGTGCATTCGAGGATACAGCTATCACCAATCAACCGGCATTCATCACAGAAGTTTCCACAATCATCATCATGAGAGCACTCAGCGCTTGAGGAGCTAGAAGAAGAAAGTGCGAAGGCCACGGAAGAAGCGGAGGACAGTGAAGTTCCACATGATGCCATACAGTCCTCAAGTGTCAGAGAACTCTCACACGTACCAAAAGGAGAGCAGAAGTTTTCTTCACAACAAAATCCTCCAGCACTTGATGAGCTACTGGAAGAACTGGCATCAGAAGAAGAGCTAACTCCACACGTTGCCAAGCATTCATCAAGTGAGGTGCCACCGTCACAGTTAAATGGAGAGCAGAAGTTTTCTTCACAACAAAATCCTCCAGCACTTGATGAGCTAGAGTTACTACTTCCACCCGATAGAGAATTATCACTATCGCTGGAATTCGAAGTGCCTACGCCTGTAGAACTGTTACTCGAAGATGTAGAAATAGGTTCATATTGGCAGATACAGTCTGATAGTGTGCACTCTCTAAAGATCAAATTCATATACTCAAGATTTGGACAATCTTCTTCCGAACAACTTTCGCAGAACCGACGGCTGCTAGACCGAGAAGACGCCGTTGAACTAGAGGCAGGTCCAGGGCCTGGGGGACATGCCGTACACGCACAAACATCGGTGTCACATCCACATGCGCAATCGGCAGTTGCACAGAAGGTACACTCTTTTCCGGGACCGGGTCCAGGACCTGGGCCAGTCTCTGGACATTCAAAAGAATCCTGAAAGCACTCCACATAGTCCGCTGTGCATGCGTTATTACAATCTGTATGTGCGGGCCTATCACCTTCCGTCACAGTACATGGCGCGGTCGGATCTGTCAGAGGTGACAAGCACCAGTTATCATCACAGACACCGTGGCACTCCGATTTGATATCTTGGCACTCATCAGCAGTAGTACATTCTTCCTCGCATTCTTCTACTGCTCCGGAGTTGCAATCATTAAAATCGTCCCCGCACCTGTTTTGGCAGGTCCGTAATGCATCACCCGGATCTGTATTACAAAACGGATTACAGTGAGTAGAAACACAGTCTTGCCCACACTGATTCACATCATCAGCACATTCTTGATACGTTGTGCATTCCTCTTCAGGACCGGGTCCTGGTCCTGGTCCGGGGCCTGGTCCGGGGCCTGGGCCTGTTCCAGAAGTATCTCCACTTGTATCTCCAGATGTATCGCCACTTGTATCTCCCGAAACACCGCCACTGATTCCACCAGTAATATCGGCAGTGTCTCCATTTCCACCGTCATTCCCATCTATACCATAAGCACATTCATAAGAGCTGTGTTGTTCTCTGCAAGTATCTTTACAATTTTCATTGGTACCACATGCAATTAAGCAATCTCTTCTGTCCTGATTTTGTCTGCATGACGCACAACAAAGTCCATCCCCACAGTTATGATGACCGGGTGGTGCCTCTTCGGGTTCTCCTACCTCCACTCCATCTACTTCTGTGCAACAATCTGAGCTTCCAGGATTTTTCCCACAGAAATCATCAGTAGGTACGCATGCGCCTAGCCCGTCGCAATCTTCTCTATTATTACAATAACTATGCTGACTTTCACATTTTCCAGATCGACATGTTCCAGCAGTGCATGTTGCTCCAAAATCTTCACATCTGTCTCCATCCAATCCTGTATCGATACAATAGCCATCAACAGGCTCACTTCCATCATCACAACACTCCTTGCCTAGATTATCAGCATCTCCACATGCTTGGTTTGCATCTTCTGCACCGCACTCAACCGTATAGCCATCAAAGACATCTCCCCGCAAAGACGTGGAGTGTTTCTGATCGAATGCAAGGAAAGCTATGCCTGTAACCATTGCGAAAAATAGTATATTCCGCCCGTGTTTCTTTAAAAACAGGTTCATCCAACTAAATTTTAGCAACAACTACAGTAAACCCGCATCGCGCTATTGCTATTCTATGGTCTTACAGTGCTGCCAACATCTTTCCAAACTCCTCTGCAGCTGCGGGCCCGTTTCCTGTAACAATATTTCCATCGATTGTCACTGCTTCATCCGTAAATTCTGCACCATACGTTTCGAGTAATTCTTGCTGCTGCCCATCTTGGTTCCACACTGTTGCACGCTTGCCAGATAACACCTGAGCCTTTGCAAGGATAGTTGGTGCAATACAAATAGCCCCTAGTGGCATATCTGCTCTGTAGGCGTCATTGGCTATTTTAAGGGCATCTGGGTCGGATGCTAATAGCACCGCACCTGGCCCTCCGATAAAAGCAATATGACTAAAGTCTGATACTTGTACATCTTTTAGTGCGATAGTCGCTTCTACGGTTCCTCCCAAGCTTCCATTACAAAGTCCGACGTCTTTTGCGCCAATGACAATATCAAAATCGGCATCTTCAAAACCCTTTCTTGTTCCTGCATACTCTAAGTCTTGGTATCCACTGTAGGCGATGATGATGAGAACTTTGCGCATAGAAGAATTATATCATGAACTTTGTTAGTTGTCGGTTGTCAGTGATCGGTTGTCAGATAAATACATAAAACTGATTATTGCCCTGACAACTGGCAACCAAGAACCGCCAACTATTTTTTCTTCTCCAATCCACCATCACGACCAATATCTGCTTTACTTACCTCCTTAATTTTAACCTTTTCAAGCTCTGGCGTGTCTTTAAGGCCTAGATCCTTGTTAGACTTTCCTGCTCTATCTTTGTTCTTAGCACTATCTTCACTTGTTGCAGTAGTAGCTCCAGCAATACGCATAAGAGCTTTTATTGTACACTGAGCGTTTACAAGCTTGTTGGTTGTTCCGTAACGCTTACTAAGCACATTACGAATACCAGCGTGCTCTAGAACTACTCGAAGTGCACCTCCAGCAATGATACCTGTACCTTCACGTGCAGGGATCAAACGAATACGTGCAGCCTTAAACTTGTGGTCAATCTCGTGTGGGATACTCCCATCCTCTACTGGGATCCTAATCATGTTACGTTTCGCAACTGCTGATGCCTTCTGCACTGCAGCCTGTACTTCGTTTGCCTTACCTGTTCCTATCCCTACACGTCCTTTCTTGTCTCCTACAACAACCACTGCACGGAACCGCATACGACGTCCACCAGCAACCACACGGGTTACACGATCGATAGTCAATGTGGTCTCTTCGAAATCACTTGGCTCCTTGCGACGACCTTTACGGTCGCGCTGCTTTCTGTCGGGTTTGGAAGTTTTTGGGTTCATAATTAGAATGTAAGTCCAGCTTTGCGCGCAGCTTCTGCAACTGCCTTCACGCGGCCGTGATATTGGTAGGAATTACGATCAAACACAACAGTTTTAATCTTTGCTTCTTTTGCTTTCTCAGCGATAGCCTCTCCAAGCTTCTCAGCACCTGCAATGTTTGCCTTTGCCTTAAGGTTCTTGGTTGATACTGCAGCCAATGTCTTTCCTGTTTCGTCATCGATCAACTGCGCAGAGATCTGCAGTAGTGAACGGAATACAGAGAGACGTGGACGCAGTGCTGTGCCAGAGACTTTTGAGCGTACTCTGCGCTTTCTTGCTAGCCTGTTCTGAGTCTTTTTAGGAGCTTTCATAGGTTTAAGCGGATGCGGATGCAGCAGTCTTACCAGCCTTGCGGATAATCACCTCGTCGATGTACTTCACACCTTTGCCCTTGTATGGCTCTGGTGGTCGGAAACTTCGAATGTCAGCCGCTACTTGGCCAACCTTCTCTTTGCTGATTCCTCTGATAATCAAGATTTGCTTGTTCTTCTCATCCTGAGTAATTTCGATTCCCTCAGGTGCTGCGTACTCAATAGGGTGACTGTGCCCTAGGTTAAGCGTAACGCTCTTTCCTTTAGCTTGCGCTTTGTAACCCACTCCAATGATCTCTAGCTTCTTCTCGTATCCTTCAGATACACCGATAACCATGTTGTTGATCAGCTGACGTGTTAATCCGTGACGTGCACTAGACTCAGCTGCGTCATTGATGCGCTCTACAATCACTTTGTCTTCTACTACTTTGACGGTCACCTCTGGAAGGTGCGCGTAGCTTAGTTCTCCCTTAGCGCCTTTTACAACAATGTTGTTGCCCGTCACCTCGACGGTTACGCCTGCTGGGATCGCCACTGGTTTTTTTCCGATTCGAGACATGATTAGCTGATAGTACAAAGAACTTCTCCACCTACTTTCTTCTGACGTGCTTCGGAGTCCGTAAGGAGGCCATGACTTGTCGTTAAGACAGCCATACCAAATCCACGAAGGACAGGCTTAAGGTCAGCCACACCTGCATAGGTGCGACGGCCAGGCTTAGAGGCACGAGTAAGAGTAAGTGATGATTTTTCAGGGTTGAATGCTACTTCCAAAGTAAGTTTTGGCGCTTCTCCTAAGACCTCAACGCTTGAGATCCATCCCTCTTTCTTCAGTAGCTCAAGAAGCTGAAGTTTCAACTTACTATGAGGTGCTGTAGTACTAGCTTTGCCCGCTTTTTGCGCGTTACGCATGCGAGTGAGCAAGTCGCCGATGGGATCTGTTACGTATGTCATATTACCAAGAGGATTTGGTTATACCGGGGATATCACCATTTGTCGCAGCTTCCCGGAAACAGATGCGACAGACACCGAAGAACCTCATATATCCGTGACGACGACCACAAAGGGCGCATCGGTTGTAAACACGGGTAGAAAACTTCGGCTTTCGTCCTGCTGCTTTGTCGCGGAGGAACTTTTGAAGTTTCTTGTTCTGCTTAAATTTTAAGGCGGTTCGTGCCATTAGGATTCAGATGGGGAATCAGATTCGGATGTTGCGGTAGTATCGTTACTTTCAGGTGCAGATTCAACTTTCTCCTCTACTTTCTCTTCTACATCTTCTTTTGCAACTTCTTCAGCAGCTGCTTTCTCTGCTTTCACTTTCTCCGCTGCCTGCTTCTCTTTCTTGTCCTCCTTCCCCCTCCTAAATGGCATTCCCATCTCGGTAAACAGTGCCATTCCTTCTTTGTCATTCTTTGCTGTTGTAGAGATCACAATCTGCATAGAGAAGATCTGCCTTGCATCTGGAGCAGGTACTTCTGGGAAAATTGAGTGATCACGAAGACCAATACTGTAGTTTCCGTGTCCATCCAACTTGGCTTGCAGTCCGCGGAAGTCGCGGATACGTGGAATAGAGTAACTAAGAAGTGAATCGAGGAATTCTTCCATGCGCTTTCCACGTAGTGTTACGCGGCAACCCACTACATTTCCTTCACGTGTTTTAAAGTTTGAGATCGCGACCCTAGCGCGTGTAAACACAGGCTTCTGTCCAGTGATCTTCATTAAGCTTTCTTCGATGTATGCGTGCATTTCCTTACTGTCCATCTTGGACTTGTTGATTCCAACGTTTACAGTCACCTTATCTACTTGTGGGAGAGCGTGCTTATTTTTTACACCGAGCTTCTTCCCTATTCCTGTAGCGATTGGACCGCGGAGCCTGTCATGGAGAGTTGCGTAAGCCATATTTATGAACCACGTTGGGAAGTACGACCGGATTGACGTTCTACTTGATCTGGGACGCTGTGATCTTCACTCATGTGTGATCCAGCTTCTACCTCACCTGCACTTGCTATCTCCTCTGCTCCGAATCCCATCTTCTTCCAGAATGGAGACTTCTTATCTGTAGATGATGTGATAAGACCTTCTTTTGGCGCCTTCGTTGTTGTCTTCTTCTCTGCAGCGTCTAGTGCCTTAGAGTCCTTCTCTTCTTTCTTCTTGAGCATTGCAGTCTTCTTTACCTCATCTCCACTCTGCTTAAAGATTCGTGTCTTCTTGCCCTTTTCATTCTTCTTAAAGCCGAGACGACTGCGCTTTTTGCTCTTAGGGTCGATGAGCATAACGTTACTTGCAGACAATGATGCTTCGTATTTTATGATCTCACCTGGGCGATTTGGCCCTGCCTTCATGTGACGCGTGCGTATGTTGACGTCTGTAACGACAACACGGTTTTTAGCATGCAACGTACGGAGAACCTGTCCGGTTTTCCCTTTATCCTTGCCTGTGATTATTACGACGTTATCGCCAGCACGGATTTTCATAGTACGTCAGGAGCAAGGGAAACAATCTTTTGAAAGCCTTTTGCACGAAGTTCACGAGCAACCGGTCCGAAAACACGAGTGCCCTTTGGTTGTCCATCTTTAGAAATGATGACACAAGCGTTATCGTCGAAACGAATACCGCTACCATCTTTACGACGTGTCATTTTTTTTGTGCGCACAACAATAGCGCGCTCTACCGCCTTTTTCTTTACTGTTCCACGAGGAGCTGCCACCTTTACCGCAACAACAATCATGTCACCTACTCCTGCGTAGCGACGCTTACTTCCACCAAGTACCTTGATACACTGAACGCTTTTCGCACCAGTATTATCAGCCACATTCATGATAGTTTCGGACTGGATCATGATTCAGTAGTTGGGGAGTTAGTAGTTGGGGATTCGGGATTATCATTTTTTTCTTCCTTTGCCTCATCTTTCCCTAGCTCCTGACTACTAGCTACTAGCTCCTCCTCTTTTTTAGCCTTCTTCGCTTTTGCATCAGCATCTGCACCAGTCTTTTCGCGGTGAATCACCTTCTCGATATCTGCGTCTTCTTTCATATCAGAGACTCTTGGTGCTGCTTTGATGATCTCGATTACCTTAAAGTGCTTGTTCTTGGACAGTGGCTTGCACTCTTCGATTACCACTTTGTCTCCTTCGTAGAGATTCATTCCATTAGAGTCACAGAGGAACTTTTTGCTCTTCCTGTAGCGTTTCTTGTACACAGGGTGAAAGACAAGGCGGTGGATAGCTACGGAGACCGTGCCTGTCATTTTTGCCGATGTAATGACGCCTTTTTTAGTTCTCATCTTTTTCGCTGCGGGAGGATACAGAAGATTGCACTGTTTTCATACGAGCTAGTTGCTTTTTTTCTCGAACGTATTTCGCACTATCTTTCTCCTTTCCAAGCTTTACACCGAGTCGCAATTTTACGACCGCGTTCTGCTGCTGGTGGATCTCCTTTAGGAGGTCCTCAGAGGTCATTTTGTTAAGCTCTTTGATGGAAGTGAGAGAAGACATTAGTGGGCAATTTTGGTAACAATTTTGGTTTTCATTGGAAGCTTGTGGCTCGCTAGGCGAAGCGCCTCACGTGCATCTTCCTCTGGTAGACCATCCATTTCGAATATCATTGTTCCAGCCTTGAGGACGCATCCCCAGTACTCGACGTTACCTTTACCAGATCCCATCGGTACCTCAGCTGCTTTCTTTGTTACAGGGTTGTGTGGGAACACGCGGATCCACATCTTTCCTCCACGAGCTACACTGCGCGTCATCGCTCTTCTAGCTGCTTCGATCTGACGTGCTGTGAGCTCACCAGTTACGGTGCACTTTAGTCCAACAGAACCAAATGCGAGCTGCGTACCCTTCGTCGCCTTTCCCTTCCACTGTCCGCGGCGTCGCTGTACTTTCCGATACTTTATTTTCTTCGGTTCTAACATGTTATTGCTGGTTCAGGGAAGTAAGCGCTGCAGACTGAGCCTGCTTAATCTTTTTAAATACCATTCCTTTATAGATCCAGACTTTTACACCAATCGTTCCGTAGTTCGTCTTGGCAGCGCGGCGTGCAAATGTCACGTTCGCTCTAAGGGTCTGTGTAGGAATGTTACCGTCTTTGAATAATTCTGATCGAGCGATCTCTGCACCGTTAAGACGGCCGGCGATCTTTATCTTTACTCCAAGAGCACCAGACTGCATTGCCTTCTCGATAGCCATCTTCGAAGCTCTTCGGTATGGCATACGACGCTGGATCTGTCCTTGAATTGTCTCCGCAATTACTGCTGCGTCTGCATCAGGGTTACGGATCTCTTGAATGTTTACATCAAATGCTCCACCAAACTTCTTTTCGAGGTCTTTACGCAACTGCTCGATAGCAGCACCCTGCTTACCAATAATCACACCAGGCTTGCTACTGTGAATGGCAACGGATGTGCGCTTGCTGCGGTCGATATCAATTTGAGAGATTCCTGCGTCTGGAAGTTTAGTATTGATGTATCTCTTGATAAGCATATCCTGCAAAAAGTACTCCTTGTACTTCTTACCTTGCGCAAACCACGTACTAGACCACGTGTGTGTGATCTTGAGACGGAAACCGTTGGGATTAACTTTCTGACCCATTATTTCTTAGTGGAAGAGGACGTAGAAGATTCCGAGGTGGAAGGAGTAGTATCCTTTGTGGACTTACTCTTCGTACTCGTCGACGGCTTTTTTGCTGTCGTCGTTATCTTTTTTACAGGCTTTTTAGCGGTTTGGGAAGCTTTCTCAGTAGATTTCTTTGCCTTAGGTTCATCAGCTGCACCGAGAGTCATTTTGATATGGCTGAGGAATTTCCTCATCGGACGTACTCTACCGCGAGCCATAGGTACTCCACGGTGATAACACTGTGCTTTGTTTACCGTTAATAGCTTGATAACCATCATTTGTGGGTCCTGCTTTTCGTTATGAGAAGCGTTCGCCATTGCGCTGCGCAATAGATCTTGGAAGATGCGTGCCGCCTTCTTGTTCGTGCGCTCGAGGATGTGCACAGCATCAGGTACAGACTGCCCACGGATCATCTTAGCGATGAGTTGTGCTTTCTTAGGAGCGATGCGGACGGAGCGTAGAGAAGCTTGCATAATAGAGGAGGTTATTTCTTAGCGGGTTCAGTAGCCATTTTTCCACCGTGGCCTTTAAATTTAGTGGTCCAGGAGAATTCACCGAGCTTGTGGCCAACCATCTGTTCTGTCACGTACACAGGAACGAATTCTTTTCCGTTGTGTACTGCGAAGGTAAATCCTACGAACTCTGGTGGAATATCACATGCGCGTGACCACGTCTTGATGATTTTTTTATCACCAGCTTCCATCATCTTCATGACTTTTTTGAGAAGCCTTTCGTCAACGTATGGGCCTTTTTTGAGTGATCTAGACATGGGAATTAAATGGAAAGTGGAAAACGGAAAGTGGAAAATATAAGGAACTACTTCTTGCGCTTCTTATTGGAACGTTTGCGCATAATGAATTTGTCAGATGCTTTTGTCTTCTTACGGGTCTTTACTCCTAGAGCTCTCTTACCCCATGGAGTACGAGGACCCTTCTTGCTACCAATCGGGCTGTGCCCTTCTCCACCACCATGTGGGTGGTCTACTGCGTTCATAGACTTACCAAGAACTTGTGGACGACGTCCCATCCACCGCTTGCGTCCTGCCTTACCGATGCGCACAAGACTGTGCTCGGAGTTACAGACAGTACCAATCGTAGCGCTGCAGTTCTTGCGAATTCTGCGCACCTCATTACTTGGGAACTGAACGATTGCGTATTCTTTATCAAACCCAACAAGTGTTGCGGATGTTCCTGCACTGCGTACTACTTCTCCACCGCGACCAAGGTTGGTCTCTACGTTGTAGATCTTGTATCCAGTAGGAATGTGCTCCATCTGCATACGGTTACCTGGTTTTACTTTTGTACGGTCTGCACACACAACAATGTCTCCTACGATGAGACCATCAGGAGCTAGGTGGTAACGCTTGTCACCATCTGCGTAGTGAATCAACATGATGTATGCCGTGCGGTTTGGATCGTACTCAATAGAGAATACTGTTCCTGGAACGTTCTGCTTATCTGTACGCCTAAAATCGATATTTCGGTACAACCTTTTGTGTCCTCCTCCACGGTGACGGATCGTCAAACGTCCAGCACTGTTACGGCCAGAGATACGCTTCTTCCCCTTAGAAAGGCTCTTTTCAGGGCGTTTCTTGGTTAAACCAGAGAAGTCTGCAAAACTCATTTTGCGACGTCCAGGGCTCGTTGGTTTAACTTTGCGTATAGGCATTAGATTTTGAAGTTAGCAATATCCAAAGGTTTACTTTTTTCACTGATCGTCACCATCATCTTTTTAAATCCTTTACGCTTGGTGACAATTTTTCCACGTCCAATTGCGCGCTTCTTAGAATTGGTGCGCATAACACGGATACTCGTTGCATCTACGTCGTAATACTTCTTTAGTGCACTGCGTACATCGATCTTGGTAGCCTTTGGAGCTACTTTAATCGTGTAAGTACGGTCTGATTTCTTCATACGCTCAGACTTTTCTGTTTCAACAGGGCCGACGATAATACTAGAGAGTTCCATTATTTTTTAGTGGCGGTAGTAGGTTTCTTAGTAGGTGCTTTCTTATCAACAGGTGCCTTCTCCTCTTTCTTCTGCTCCACTCCTCCAAAGATCTCTTCGGATTTCTTAAGAGCATCGACAAGGAAGATAATGTGGCGGCTGCCGAGTACATCAAGTGGGTTTAGGTACTGTGCCATCACTGGTGTTACACCAGAGATGTTTGCTACAGACTTAATGAGGCTAGGGTGGTGTGCTGCGGTAACGATCAGGATCTTGCGACCGAGATCAACAGGCATCTTCTCCAACATCTTTATTGCGTCTTTTGTCTTAATTGCATCTGGGTAGTTTTCTAGTCCGATGATTGTCCCCGCCTTAGCCTGTGCACTAAGTGCACTAAACAATGATGCTCTGCGCATCTTCTTCGGCATTTCTTTTACATAGTTTGCAAGCTTGCTTGGTCCGAAAGACTTGCTACCTCCACGGAGGATTGGGCTACGTACGCTTCCACGACGAGCACGACCTGTTCCTTTCTGTTGGTAGAGCTTTCGTGTAGAACCACGGATATCACCACGGCGCTTCACAAATGAGATTGATTTGCGCTTGTTGCTCTGAGCTCGTACTACAGCTTGGTGCATCAGCCCTTCGTTTACTGGAGCTTCAAACAGCCCCTTAGGAAGCGTTGCCGTTCCCTTCTTGGTACCCGTTGCTGTATATACGTCAATATTCATGATTATTCGGATGATTCGAGAGTGATATAAACATTTCCACCATTGGTCCCTGGTAGGGGTCCTTTTACGGCGATGACACCCTTTTCGGTGTCACACTCCATAATTAGGCGTCCTTGTAAGGTAACTTGATCTCCTCCCATTCGTCCTGGCATTTTCTTTCCTTTCATTACACGACCTGGGAATTCGCACATTCCAATAGAACCTGTTCTCCTGTGATGGTGACTACCATGAGTACGAGGACCTTCAGAGAATTTGTGACGTTTGATAACACCCTGGAATCCTTTTCCTTTACTGACACCTGTAACAGAAATCATTAATTCTTTGGCGAATTTGGCACAATCAAGCTGTGTTCCTGCATCTAGACCCTCTAGGCTATCTACTTTCCACTCCTTTATATCTCCGTAACGCGTGTGTTCGTTTCCTTTACGTGTCCTCCACTTTTTAGGCTTAACACCAAGGACTACTGCGTCGTACCCGTCTTTCTCTTTAGATTTAGTTCTGATAACAGTATTTGGCGCAACTTCTAGGTATGTGACAGGAACTGCATCCCCATTCTCTAGGAATACACGTGACATGCCGAGTTTTTTAGCGATTATACCGTTACACATAGTCTTGGAGGTTCATCTGGCGCGGTTAGTGCAAGCACATCGCGCTGAAACATCAAGATTCGTCGAATTGACGAAGCTGGGCTAATTTAAAGAGAATTGGGGGTTAGGTCAATAAAAAGAGTTTGTTTCTGAAATTCCCCCTCCCTACCACTGCAAAAGTGGACGAAGATCACGTAGCTACTTTTTCTTGGATCTTAATATACCAAGTAATTCATAAACGCTCGCTTGAGGGAGGGTAATGGGGGAAGAAACCATTTCATCTGAAAAGTGACAAATAACTACTCACACTTACCCCAAAGCCCACGTTTTGCATTTTGCGCTTCTCTTGCGGTGTTTCTGTATTCCTCCATCCGAGGATGCTCGAACCACGGATAGTACCGTGCGTATCCAAGCGTAAGCATCCGAAGCCCTACGTCTCCACCAGACATATGCACGTAGCGCAAAAGTCTTCTGTACTTATCACGGTCATCAGTCGGTTGTGGGATCAGCTCGACATGCTTACTCGACAGTAAGCGCTTAAGGTAGAGCGATGCCTCTTTTCCGTAACACTCTGCCTTGTTTCCAAAGCCACTGGCCTCTGGTGCATCGATACCGATAAAGCGTACCTTCTCTTCGTCACCATCGCTCTCTCGTACTTCGATAGTGTCACCGTCTAACACTCGAATAACTTGTGTCCCCTCTGCTCTTCTGCGTACTTTGATCAGATCGTATCCAGTCTTAGGTGCAGTTGAGTCGATGATTTCTTGTCCACAGCGAAACCCAAATCGACCTTCTACTCTGTCTTGTACACGATTGAGCATCGTGGGATTATCAGAAAATCGCCTCATGACACGTGTGCAAAGAGCTCCTCGCAATCGCGAATAACTTTTGAACTGCTTGGTATCCATCAAGTTTGGATGAAAGTGATACTGACCCATATTATATCCCTTTTGCTCACAATCCGTCCTACAATGATGTCCTCCCCTGCTATCCATACCACCTGAGTGAGCGAACACTAGGGTTGGGGCTAGAGCTAGGGCAAGAAACGCTTTTATCATAAGTCTATACTAATCCTTTAACCAACAAGATGATCCACAAGCCTTTGCAGGCAATGTGTAAGAGTTGATCGATCTTGAAGTCGATTTTACCTGAGCATTTACCTTGATCAATCACTGCGTGACACACGGTTTCTGCAATTGCGAGAACAAATGATCCTGTAAAGAATCCAACAAGCCCACCATGAATAACTGCGTGTGCTGTAGCGTAGATATACCAAGACTCTGGGTTGTTTTTACGATCCTTATTTTTGATCATATACTCTGTCTGCAGAGCAAAATCACCAAGTGCGTGTCCGAAGAGAAGAAGAAAGAAGATGTCCATGACTTTGAGTATACCATCACCTACACTTGCGACTCAATGGATTCCCAAAAGCGCAATGCACTCATCGGGCTAAACTTTGCGATTCTCATTATGAGCATCTCAGGGCTCTTTGCGAAGCTCATCCCCTGGCCTGCTGTGATGATTGTGTTAGGAAGAGCGTCGCTGACTGCTCCATTTATTGCTGCGTACTTGGTGTTTACCAAAACACCACTGCGACTAAAGAGCGCAAAACACATGTTTATCCTCATGGGCCTCGGCGTCATGATGGTAATACACTGGACAACGTTTTTTACAGCGATACAAGTCTCGACAGTGGCGATCGGAATACTCGCAGTGTTTACCGCTCCTATGATCACTACATTTTTAGAGCCAATGTTCGATGATAAAAAAGTGTGCAAAAAAGATGTGCTGTTGGCATTCGTTGCCTTCGCGGGAATTATATTGATGATCGATGAGTTCTCTTTTGGAAGCGGTGTCGTACAAGGATTGCTACTTGGTACAACCTCTGCACTTATCGTGTCTCTGCGAAACATTTGGAGTAAGTGCTTCGTGCATATATACGCAGCACCGCTTGTTATGTTTTGGCAGATGGTTTTTGGTGCGCTATTTATGTCTCCGCTTCTTTTCTTTATCGAAGTAGAAGTTGCAGTTATTGATATCCAAAACTTACTGATACTCGCCTGCTTCGCGACAGCCATCGCGCACACACTTATGCTGCGCAGCATCGCCAGCATGGGCGCAAGAGCTACAGCTGTCATCATGATGATTCAGCCATTATATGCGATATTGCTCGCTATCCCTCTGCTTGGGGAAATTCCTACATTGCGCGTAATAGCAGGTGGGCTGGTTGTCATGTCTGCAATGGTGATAGAAACGCTAAATCAGGCTAAAAAATCTTCATAGTAATTAGCTAACTCCAAATCTACAGATCTGCTAATCTGCTTGTATGTTTTGGGCTGATGAATTCGCCGAGCAGATCTCCGAGCGCTTCCACAAAAAAATTACGGAAGGGACTCCTCTGATCATACGTGACGAAAAAACACTTTCTGGCCGAGTGCATATCGGAAGTGTTCGTGGAATTGTATTGCATGGATTGATCTCACAAATTTTGACGGAAAAGAAAATCGCAAACCAGTTTTTGTTCGAACTCAATGACGCCGACCCCATGGATGGTTTACCGGTATATGTAGACCAAAAAAAGTACGCAGCGCACATGGGAAAGCCTCTATTTTCGGTCCCAGGAATTAACGAAGGCGACAAAGACTTTACGACGGGGTTTGGTGAAGAGATCAAAGAGGCAGTAGCTCCGATGGGTCTACCTATCGAGTGGTATCACCTACGGCCTCTGTACGAAGAAGGAAAGTTTAACGATGTTATTACAGAAGCACTCGAAGGTGCCCCTCGCATTCGAGAGATTTACCAAGAAGTTTCGGGAGGTGGAAAGCCCGATGACTGGTTCCCTCTTAATGTCATCTGTCCTACATGCGGAAAGATTGGAACCACTAAAGTCACTGGATGGGACGGAAAAGAAGTCACGTACGAATGCAAAGAGAAGTATGTAGAATGGGCAGAGGGTTGTGGACATAAAGGCTCCATGAGCCCATTTGATGGGAATGCAAAACTGCCATGGAAAGTAGAATGGGCTGCGAAGTGGAAAGTACTGGGCGTAGATATAGAAGGGGGAGGAAAAGACCACTACGCTGCAGGAGGATCCCGTGAAGTTGCGGCTTTGATTTCTAAGGATATTTTCGACTACCCTGCTCCGTTTGATCTTCCGTACGAGTTCTTTAACTTGGCAGGAAAGAAAATGAGTGCAAGCAAAGGGCTTGGTGCATCTGCAAAAGAAGTTGCCGATCTTCTGCCTCCGAAAATTTTGAAGTTTTTGATGATCCGGAAGGAAGCACGACAGCCGATCGACTTTGATCCGGAAGGAAAGACTATTCCAAATTTATTTGATGAATACGACCGCTGCAGCGACCATTACTTTAACCGTCATGCAGAACCATACGAAGGGTACGCCAGAGCGTATGCACTCTCGCAAGCTGATGTTACTCATGAGCCAGAAGATCTCTGGGAAATGCGCTTTCAGGCCTTAAGTTTTATTGTACAAATGCCACATTTAGATATCGATGAAGAGGCAGAGAAACTTAAGGGTTTAGCCCTTACTGATAACGAAAAGGTAGCCCTGCATGAACGTGCAGAGTATGTGAAGAAGTGGATAGATACTCTTGCTCCTGCCGCATATAAGTTTGTCATTCAAGACAAAGCTCCATCTGACTTAGAGCTGAATACGAATCAGAAAAAAGCACTTGTAGAACTTGGGAAGAAACTTGGTGACCTCAAAGAATGGACAGGTGAAACCGTGCACGACAAAATCCATCGTACGAAAGAAGAGTTTGAACTGCCACCGAAAGAAATCTTCCAACCGCTGTACCGGATTTTTATGGATCGAACGAGTGGTCCTCAGGTTGGATGGTTCCTCAGTACGATGAAGCAGGAAGATGTGGCAAAGAGATTGATGAATATAGTACAATAATTATATGACACTCCTCCTCCAACACGCCGACTACGGCCACCTCCTCCCTGCAGCACATAGCCTGATAGAAGAGCATGCAGATGCAACAACAGCTCATTTGATTGCCACAGGAGCTGCTATGGAAGCACTAGCCAAGAAATTTGGTGGAGACACGCAGACTTGGAAAGTTGCAGGAATGCTGCATGATCTCGACTGGGATTGCCTCGATAAAGATTATAAGGCGCACTGTGGAGATACATTAGACAACTTACTAAAAACAATAGAGGCACCAGAAGAATTGCTTGGTGACATTCGAGCCCACTACCAAGCCAAATATGGTGAAGACTACCCACTAGATTCGCAGCTGCGAAAATGTCTGTACTGCGTGGATGAACTGACGGGATTTATTATTGCTGTGACACTCGTTCGCCCTAGTAAAAAAATTGCAGATGTAGAAGTAAAAAGTGTAAAGAAGAAACTGAAAGACAAGGGGTTTGCAGCACCGGTAGATCGCGAACAGATTCGTGCATGTGAAGAATTGCTCGATATTGAACTTGATGAGTTTATTGAGATTACATTGACGGCTATGAAGGGAGTGGCGCAGGAACTAGGGCTTTAGAGACAAACACCATTCCATGAAAGAACTGAATGCTTTCGATGTCCGATGTTTGCAATGGCCCCTTACCAAATTGCTCATTCGTTATCTGACTAATTCCCAAATCGTCGATAAGCTCTTTAACGAAACCGACCATTCCTGCAGTATGATTTTCCCCTTGATACTCTACCCCATCTGGCCACTTCGACCAGTAACCAGTCCCCCAATCTTCTATGACATACATACCACCTGGTTTCAGGTGATTGGTAAACAGATGCCAAAAGCTTATAGATGTGAACTCGGCAATGTGTGAAGCATCATCGATGATAATATCGAATCCATCTGGCGCACATTGACTCGTGACTTCGTCTAGAAAATGATTGTCTTGTTGTACGCCCTGAAAAAAATGGATTCTTTTATTTTCTTTGAAATCTTTTGCAACAGGATCTTTATCAATACCAACAATGGTTCCTTGCACGAAGAAATCAGCCCAAAATTCAAGACATCCCCCTTTTTGGACACCAATTTCAAGTATGGTAATCGGATCTGTTCTTTGAGATGCAAAAGCTCTTTCATAGTGCTCGAAGTATCTGAAGCCTTTTCGTGTTGCGTACAGAGTTGGATCTGGTAAGTCCATACGCTGATTGTACCACCTCATTTTGTCATGCACGGAAATTACGTTTTTTGTGCAACAATGATCTGATGCAAAGAACTTTGTTGGTCGTAAAGCGTTCCATCGAAATCTCCATATACTGCACACAAAGCAAATTCCTGATTCTCCAGAAATGCTGCTACGGTTTCATAACCATACGATCGCACGAGTTCCTGGTCGACTATCACCGCACTTTCTTCCGAATGTTTGTGCTGAATTATTGATGTGAACACTGCTTCGTGTACCTGTTCTTTAAGCAGAGTCCGGCGACGTGCAATCACTTCGACTTGATAGTCATCTGTCTCAAATGTTCTGGTGACCACTGATGGCTCCGATGGTTTACGAAAATTATGAGAGTCGAGAACAAGAATCCCATTGGGTCTCAAATGTACAAAGCAACGCTCCAAAAAAGCAGAAAGATCCTCTGGCCGGGAGAGGTACGGATATGCCTCCCACATACAGCTAATGCAGTGAAATGACCCGCTCACTTCAAAGGTACGCATATCCCCCTCTGTGTACACAGTATTTGCATCTTGTGCACGTGCCTTCTCGAGCAAAGAAACAGATGCATCAACCCCCTTAGTATGATAACCACGTTCCGCAAGAGTCCTTATAATTCTGCCTGTACCACAGGCGACATCGAGGAAAGATGATACATCTCCTTGATATTTCTTGGCTTGTGTTAGCAAGAAATCTACCTCACTTTCTGTTGAAGTTGTCCGTGGAGAAATCAAATCAAATATTTCTGCCATCTGACCATAGTAGTTTTTTTGTTTAGAGTAATCTGCAAAAGAAATACCCTCTTCCTCTAATTTTTGAAACGGTGTGTAGTACGTCGCACTGCAAAAAGGGAAAATGAGATTAGGCATTCGGAGTTGATCTACGGAATCAAATACGAGTTTTACCACACTGTGCTGTTCATCGATAGGAGCGATGTAGTTATAGGCAATATTTTGCAATTCTTCTGGGCCAATCGGAAGCGGGTCACTACAACGACCATACAGCCTCTCCCACTGAAAAATCTGTCCGGGTCGGCGGTCCGGATTTGCACTATGACTTTTCCACCCCAGAAGAATCTTTCTGCGCAACTGCTCTTCGGAACGTACGGGAAAATGCGCAATGTACAAATCAGTCGTTACTTGTTCGGGGAACTTTTGCTGTGTTACTTTATTCAGAAGATGATGACTTCCCAACGGAATCACTGATGCGTTTTTGCGTACAAGCGCAGCAGGAATGAGAATTTTATGGTACTGCGACTGCTCAACCAAGCAACGGTGGCTCACTCTTTTAAGAACATTACGCTCTAGCGAATTATCACTTGGTGTTGGAACATATGTTTTCCACGGAATCAGTGTCACAATATCAGTCGGGAGATGATCACATAGTTTCTGTAGTGAATTTTCCACAGAGGTTTGTAGGAATTCATCGGCATCGAGAGGGAGAACCCAATCGACTCGATCATCTTGCAGCACCTCTTCGAGTAGAGCGGTAAGTGCAGTCGATTGCCTGTAAGCTAGGCTGCTATCAGTTCGAATATCTATAGGAAGTCCTTCGCAGATCAGTTGCCGCAACATTATCTCCGACTCATCTTCTGTACGATGAAGAATAATGATCATACGGTCAGCATTCGATATATGATGACGGACAAATGTTTCTAGGATATCTGCCTCATTTCTCGCCCATGTGATAGTAACTATAGACATAGTGTAGGGGGGGGGTTTTCCGTTTTGATGAGCGACGGCCACTTGCTATGATACGTCAGTGTCTGACACTGTAAACCAGATTATTGGAAAAAGGCAAATACAAGAGACTCTCTCTCTGCATTGCGTCGACGATCTGGAAACATACACATATGATGACTACCAAAAAACGACAGACCTCGCCGTTCGTTTGATAGCCGATAAGCCAGGAGTTCTTTGTATCGGATCGTTCGGTCATGTGGGCACGCCAGGAGTCTCTGATATTGATATATTCGTCATTGTGGAAGATGAACACTATGTATCTTCTTGTTCTGTGATTAATCAATGTGTACGCACTATACCAAACGCATCGTTTTTCTTTCCTCATAAAATTTTTGTTTTTCCACAATCACTTGTTCCTTTGAAAAAAATCCTCTTTTTTGAAAACACCACCGATACAGACATCGTGCTGTGGGGGGACGCAACAATTCTTTCGTGCCAACAGATTCCAACGCTTCAGAGTATTGCAGTCTCGTCAGCAATCTGGAGCAGCACTGTGTGGAGGATAGTCTGGAATCTTCATAAGGGGCAACGAGGACTTCGGTCGCTTCTCCTTCTTCTACAAAATATTGTTCAGCAAATTGCACAGGATTTGCACGTGCTGGAAGATGAAATAGGGAAAGAAACTATTCAGAAATGGGGAAAGGTAATGAGGGAAAAGGTGTTGATGGCCCCCTCTTCTACCAAGAACGAAATTGTATCGCAGATATTGCAAGAGGCAATTACACTGTGGTTACAAGTGGAATGGCGTATGCAGGAGTGGTGGAACCAAGCAAATTTGTCATCGGGAAATCCTCTGCTCTCTGTAGATGATCACGACATTTGCTTCTCCGATACGCCACAAGCACCGGCGGCAGGAATGTGTGTTCTTCCTTCCTACTATATGCATATTCTCAATACCGAATCGGTGATACAAAATCCGTGGAAACAGGCTCTGGATCTACGTCGATCATCAGAACATATCGTAATGCAGTTTGCTCGTGCACACGACTTGGAAGAACACGCACTCTTCTTGCACGGAAATCAAGGAATCTTTCCTACCCCATTCAATCTTCTTTTTGACTACACCAAAACACAGAGTGCGCAGTACGATGACTGTGCAAGTCTGTATGCGCAGCAACGAGACCAATACTACGCTAAGTATCCCAATGATTCCCGCAAAGCCCTCCTTGAACATCTGGATACTCCAATAGAAGGCAAGCGTATTCTGGATGTCGGATGCGGTACCGGAGATGATGTGCAGCACATGATTGACCTTGGGGCAGATGCTTATGGTATAGATGAATCTGGTAGCATGATCGATCTTGTTGCTGAGCGTTATCCAACGCTCAAAAACGTACGTATTGGCAATGCCCGAGATACAGGTTTTTCGGATAATTTCTTTGATATGATAACAAGTAAATATGCTCTGCATTACACAAATGACTTGCAAAAAGTTTTTCTAGAAATGAAAAGAATTCTACGACCGGGTGGCATGATGCTCTGCGTTGAAGTGCACCCACTCTACACACTATTTATGAAGGAGAAACGCATCTACCAAAGTGGCGACATTACTCAGGTTCCATTGTTTCAGGGTGCTCTCACTGTGGAAGCTCCGAGTCACACATTTTCCGACTATCTTGATGAAACAATACTGCAATCTTTTGATGTACAGTCATTTCGAGAAGGTCCTCTGTGTTCCCTAGATGCAGAGACATCTGTTCCTCTGTTTTTTGTCCTGAAATTACGTAAGAAAGACTAATAGCTCATGCCACAAAAGGACATTCTAACAATCTGAATTACCGTTGGTTGGCGTAAAAGCTCCATCTGATCTAGTACAAGATGGAAGAATTTTTCAATTCCCCATAAATATACCACTGATCATGGTAATCCTCTGGCCATCCGCCTTTCGTAGAATCGATATGGTAATCTTTTAACAGATTCATGATATCTGCTTCTCGGAGCACGGTCTTCGTTGAATGAGAACTCAGCTCATGTGGGGGCGATCGAAACCATGTAGAAAAGAAATTTCCATTGGGTTTTAGCGCCCTTGTGGTCTCTTCAATATATCGTTTACAGATCTCAAGAGTCTCAAGGTATGTATAGACTGAAGCGGTAATCACAACATCGAATGGTCCATCAGGGAAAATAATATTCTCTGGTATCGGCAAAAGGTATACCAACAAAAAGCACCTATTTGCGGAATGAAGTTCCAGTATCCCGGACAATACGAAGCATATCAAGATGTATGGGAATACCTTTTCGATAAGCGTACGACCATGCGCATGATTTTCCTGTACAGAAAAAACCTACTGCACCAAAGTATTTCCACATTTCAACGTAAAGCATTTTATCTTCAGTATGGCCTACATAACTGGATTAAGGGGTCTTGTACCCATGTCCCCCGTGGAGTGCACGTCAATACAAAGCAGCTATTCGAAATATTGGAATTTAAAGAAGATCATCAAAGAAATTTACAAGCACTGCAGCAGAAATTTACACATACTTGTACCATAGAGTACGAAGATTTAATTACTAATACTAAAGAAACTCTGCAATCGGTGTTATCGTTTTTGGGAGCAGATACTATGCAATTGAACTCCAGTATCCTTAAAATTTCACCCACCGACATACGTGAATCAGTACTGAATTACGATGAAATAGAGAGAGCTCTGCGGGGCACTTCCTATGAGCATTTTCTCTGAACTACATCGTAGGATTTTCTGTGGTGTGATGCACCAGTGTTTCATCCCACGTATGTTGAATTTTATCCCATACGTTCTCTATGAAGGGTTCTAGAATTTTCTCCGCATATGCTCTGTCTTTCCATACTCTTGGATAGAGTACCGACGTATACGGTATATCATTTTGCTCACAGTATACTATGAGCCGAAACACACTGTAGTAGCAGTAAAATGTATCTTGGCTCATACGGATATGCTCACGTTCTCCCTTACCCGCCCTGTCAAAAAGGGTTGCTACGGACTTATTGCGGGCCCCTGCTTCGCGTAAGCAAATGAAAACGTGCTTTGGTACAAACCCCGCATGATGCCAAAGCTGGTGTGTATCTAAATATCGTGGATCTTTCATGACGTCCGGCCATGACTGATGCATGTCATCTTTGTAGTATTCGAGGGTGGCATTCTCCCCATTTTTTCTGAGAATTTCTCTCTTCCCTTCTTGCATGACATACTTCTGTAAACGCATATTCGCCAATGTAAAAGGTGCGTACTCCAACCCCCCTCCCTCTGCTGGTCCTGTTCCGATATTTTCCGGATTAATATCCCCAGTATTATACCCAGCATTATGAAAAAGATGAGTAAGTACTGTCGTCCCAGAGCGACCAAGACCAGTAATAATATACCCAAACTCCGACTGAGGTTTTGCTGTCATATTAGCCGTTTTATCTTGTGTATTATATGGGTGCATTCCTAAAGAGTATGATACTCTCATCTGCCAATGCAACAAAATATGTACATCTTCTGGGAGAATATTATTCAACCAATTCTTGCTGTCATTCAGGCAAAGCATATTGTAGAAATAGGTGCAGCAGATGGTATACATACAAAAGATCTTCTTGCGTATTGTAAAACATGTAATGGCCAGTTAGATGTTATAGACCCTGCGCCACAGTTTGATGCCGAAGATTGGATGTATACCTTCTCGACATGGCTGCGTGTCCATAAAGATTGTAGCCTGAATATCCTGCCAAAATTGGAAAAGATCGATGCTGCTATTATTGATGGAGACCACAACTGGTACACCGTATTTCATGAATTACAAAGCATTGAAAAACGTACAAAAGACAGTGACGCATTTCCTATTGTCATCTTTCATGATACAGGATGGCCCTATGGTCGAAGGGATATGTACCATGATCCGGAATGCATTCCGAATGTATATCGTAAACCATTCAAAAAAAAGGGTATTTCGCCAGATACAGGAATGCTTCTTGAGCACGGTGGAATTAACGCACATTGTCACAACTCTATTGAAGAACACAACATACGCAATGGCGTTCTTACTGCTATAGAAGATTTTATTGAAGAATCCGAGCACCCGTATCTCTTTCATACTATTCCAGGCTTCTTTGGCCTTGGTATTCTTGTTTCAGTTGACCGCATAAAACAAAATCCTTCGCTTGGTACACTACTGAATAATCTCACATTATCACAACATCTGCATGCGTACGTGCAACAGTTGGAAGATACGCGATTGCATCAGCTCATAACATTGCAGGGTATACAGGAAAAAGAGCGTATACACCTCGGTACGATACAAACACTTCGACGCACAGACCAAGTTATACGAAAAGACCAAGCAGCTCTGCAGGAAAAAGAGCGTATACACCTCGGTACGATACAAACACTTCGACGCACAGACCAAGTTATACGAAAAGACCAAGCAGCTCTGCAGAAAAAAAATATTGATTTGCAGAATCAGTTTGAAAAAACGGAGCAACATATCCTCTCTCTTTCTGAGCAACTGGAACATATGCACTCCACGAAAAGCTGGCGCATTACCTATCCACTCCGTTCTTTGTGTGGATTGTTTCGCAAAAATACACAATCAGAAATACACAAGGCTGAACAGTCATCACAGGAATTCCTTCCTCTTGCAGGCTGCACCATTGTCTCGAAAAACTTTCTTGCACAGGCTCGCATACTGGCTAAGTCCTTTAAGGCGCATCATCCCGATGCACCGTTTTATGTTCTTATTGTTGATAGAATCAACGATGAATTTGATCCAAAAGAAGAGCCATTTACAATTATTGCTGTCGATGATATTCCTGTTCCTCTGCGTGAAAAAGTTTATTTTCAGTATACGTGCCGCGAGTTAAATACGGCGGTAAAGCCTACATTCCTGCAATGGTTATTTCAGAAATATGACATGGAGAAACTGGTCTATCTGGATCCGGATATTGAAGTTTTTCAACCACTGCACAGTGTTTCTAAGGCACTGGACAATGCCAGCATTGTTTTGACACCCCATATGCTAAAGCCCGTAGATGACAAAACAGTACAGCCCGGTGAAGTGGATATACTCCGCGTCGGAGCCTGTAATCTTGGATTTATAGGATTACGTCGTACCAGTACCACCATGGACTTTTTACAATGGTGGGAAAGCCGACTTATTCATCATTGCTTTGAAAAACCAGAGGAGGGATTATTTTTTGATCAAAAATGGATTGATCTTGTGCAAAGCTTATTTGGCGATACACATATTCTGCGAGACGAGACACTTAATGTAGCGTATTGGAATTTGCAAGAACGTACTGTTGCTTTCGATGGAATACAGTTTACCGTTAACGGAAAACCGCTGACGTTTTACCACTTTAGTGGATTTAGGCCCGAAGACCCAAAACGTATTTGCCTGTACCATAATAGTAATCACCAATTTAGTAATCATCCTGGCATTCAGCAGTTATTTGCAAATTACACAAAAAATTTATATGAAGAGGGATATGCACAATGTACAACGTGGCCCTACAGTTTTAATGCATTCGAAAATGGTATACCCATCACACGGGAAATACGCCGATGCTACCACGATCTTGGCGATACACAATCACAGTTTGGTAATCCATTTGCCGTAGAGAATGCACGGTGTTTTTTTGACTGGTTAAATAACTGCCATACAGAGTTACGCGCAGACTCTTACCTTACGAATCTTCATGCATATCTTCATAATACAGGGCCAAATGTGCGTGCAGCTTTTGATGAGCACTATGCTCAGTGGCTTGTTCATCCTATACGAAAGGAATTATACGATCTTGATACGATTTTCCTTACTTCATTAAAACGATATACCAACGACACTCCTGCAGAGCAGACACTACCCTGTCTGAAACAACCACTCATACAATGGCGTCATAGATTGCCTTTCTATACATTCTACGTGCGTATAGCAAAAAAAATACTACCCCAAAGAATATGGATGAAAGTCTATAAAAAATTACAAGCAAACGATATTTTCATTCCAAACAATAATACAAGTACAAAAGAAGAAACTATTCGTGAAAAAGGCATTCATTTTGTCGGATACTTTACCAGTAAAAATGGTGTTGGGCAGGCGGCCCGCATGCATCTTCTTGCGGCACAGACCGCAGGTATTCCTTGTACAGTGCAAAATATTTCTACTACTGGTATACAGCAGAACACAGGTCATTTGGAAAATGCACAGAAAAAAACCAGTCTATCTGATATACAGATTGTTCATGTTAATGCCGATCAGGTTCTCAATGTGTTTCAGCATTACGAGAATATCAATATGCCAGACTCTTGCAATATCGGCTATTGGGCCTGGGAACTTTCTCATTTTCCAGAGCGATTTGCAAACAGCTTCAAGCCATTTAAGGAAATCTGGACATTTAGTGGATTTACTGCAAAAGCCATTGCTGCTGTTTCCCCTGTTCCTGTTGTCACCATACCTCTACCGATCTCTATAGATGCAACAAACTTACCCTCTATGCGTACGGTAACTGGTATACCTCAGCATCACACGCTCTTTCTATTTATGTTTGATTACCTGAGTATTTTTGAGCGAAAAAATCCCATTGCCGCAATCGAGGCATTTCGTCATGCCTTTCCCTCAAGTGACACTGCATCGTTGCTGATAAAAACTACAAATGCCGACAAAGATCCTCGTGCTGCAGAGCGTTTAGAGCGTTATGTATCTTCACATCCGCATATTCATCTGATGCAACAGAGCATAACCCTGAATGAAACTCATGGTCTTATTCAAGCTGCAGATGTGTATGTCTCATTGCATAGGGCAGAAGGATTTGGCCTGACAATTGCAGAAGCAATGGCATTGGGAAAACCTGTTATTGCAACAGGTTACTCTGGAAATATGGAATTTATGAATATAAATAACAGCTTCCCTATTCGATATCAGTATGCCGAGCTACAGGAAAATTTTGGACCATATCATCAGGGAAATGTGTGGGCAGATCCTGATATTGCACATGCAGCTTCTTGTATGCGATACGTGCATGAGCACCCTAATGAACGTACGGCTATTGGAGCGCGCGCAGCGCGCGATATTGCAGAGTATTTTTCACCAACACACATAGGAAAACTGGTCAAAACACGTTTATCAAACTTGGGCAGGTAATGTCAGTGCAGATTTATACGCGGCAATTACAGTAGTGGGGTCACCTCTTTGCTGTATCTGACCCTGATCCATCCAAATAATATGACTGCTTAGCTCCTTCAGACGTTCGATACTGTGGCTTACCATTACAACAGTTACATCACTACATATGAGTTCTTCCATTTTTTTACTCGCTTTTTTTTGAAAATAAATATCTCCTGCGGAAAATACCTCATCAAGAAGAAGTACTTCTGGTTTTGTATGTATAGCAATTGAAAAGGCAAGTCTCTGGTTCATACCGCTTGAAAGTTGGTACGGGTACATTTCTACGTACTGCTGTACTCCTGCAAACTCAAGGATGTTCAAAAAGGCATCACGAATGTCACTACGCGACATGCCAAACATAGAACACGCCAGACAGATATTGTCACGTACAGAGAGCCTATGTCGCAAACCGACACTTAGTTCAATAAGTGAGGTTACTTTTCCACGCGTTTTTACTGTTCCGCTATCAGGTTCTAAAATTCCTGCAATGAGCCTCAGCAGTGTTGTCTTTCCTGAGGCATTTCTGCCAACGATACCTAGTACTTCGCCTCTCGCGACTTCGAAACTTACGTCCTGCACTGCATTGATACAATTGGAATGGTGTCTTTTACTTCCTGAAGGCAAAAAGTCTGCCATACGTGAGAGAATGGTTCCATCGGTACGCGCATGAACCCAAAATGTTTTACTTGCATGCTCAACAATAATGACAGGATCTATGCTCATAGCAGTGCAACAAAGTTTGGACGTAGTTTAGAAAATATCATATAGCCAATGATAAGTGTAACGAGAGCAAAACCAATAAAAACTATAAACATACGGATATCGGGAATGCGTTGATAGATGAGGAGTTCACGGGAGAGATGAATATGATAGTATATGGGATTAAAAAGACTGAGTTTTGCCCCTAGCCCCGTTGAGCTTGGTGCGTAAAAAATGGGAGTGGCAAACCACCATGCACGCGTAAGAACAGACCAAATCTGCTGCACATCACGAAAAAAAACAAACACGCTCGCAAGAAATAGTCCAACGCCCAGTGTAAAAATAAAGGATACCAACAGTACAAAGAAATAAATACCGATAAGCATTGGTGTAATCCCTGTCCACAATAAAATACCGACGAAAACAACAATCTCCAAAGAATGTGAAAAGAGTGCATGTATCACTGCAGAAACTACAAGAATTTCTGAGCGAATGGGGAGTGCTTTTATCAGATCTGCGTTAGAAGTAATCGTTGTCATACTCCGCCCGGTACCCGTTGCAAAAAAGTTCCACGAGATGATTCCCATCAGAAGATACAGTGGATAGTGTTGGATATTTGTTCCCAGCCTGTGTGAGAACACAAACATCATAATGAAGAAGAGTAGTAGTGGCCCCAGTAAATACCACACGAACCCCAGTACACTGTTTTCATTCTGCAGCTTTACATTGGCTTTCGTTATCTCGTAGAGAAACGTGCAATGTTCCCGAATCTGAGAGAGAGAGCGTTCTATGCATCATAGCTTACAGATATGTACGCTCTCGTGCTACTTACACCTCTATCACATCATCACGTTCTGGCATGATCACCTCGATATCTTTACAAATATTCTTTATACGATCTGCAAGTGGTTGCATCTGATCTAGCTCACCATGAACGAGAATTAATTTTTTTACACCCTTGGTAGAGCAAATAAAGTTATCGAGATCTGTCATATCTGCATGGCCAGAGTACGCATTGATGTAGAGCGTCTGTGCTTTTTTCTGATATATCTTATCAAAGATTTTTACCTCTGTTACCTCTGGGTCAATGATACGACGACCAAGTGTGTTTTGGGCCATGTACCCAACAGCAACGATAGTATTACGTTCATCTTCAATTTCATTTTTAAGATGATGGCGGATACGACCAGCCTCACACATTCCGCTACCCGCCATGATAATCATAGGGCCAGGAGTTCCGTTGAGCTCCTTACTTTCTTCTGTGCTCTGTGTATAGCGCACAAGAGAGAACTGGAACGGATTATGTGCTTTTGCTAAGAACTTTTCGTACATATCTTTGTCATAACATTCTGGATGCTTCATAAACACATCTGTTACTTTTGTCGCAAGTGGAGAGTCGATCACAATAGGCATTGCTGGAATTTCTTTGTCATCCCAGAGCACATGCAAGTCATACACAATCTCTTGTGTGCGCTCGAGGGAAAATGCAGGAATGAGAACCTTTCCTCCACGGCGAGCCGTAGTAGTAATAATATCCCGCAATGCGATCTTTGCAGACGCTATATCTTCGTGTGGGCGGTTTCCATATGTCGATTCACAGATCAGCGTTTCGACCGGAGGCATATCCGCAGGATCGCGAATAATCGGAAGCATGCTGCGGCCAAGGTCTCCACTAAACCCTACCATTTTTGTTACACCATCTTCGGTGATTTCGAGTACCACCATTGCCGCTCCTAAAATATGACCTGCATCAAGGAACTGTGCTTTTACTCCTTCGCATACATCAAACCATTCATTGTAGTTCTCCCCTTCGAAATGCTCTAAACAATTCGTTGCATCTAGTATGGTGTAGAGAGGGCCATCACACGGCATCATGGATTTTTTGAGGTACTTACAAAAGTACTCTTCATCTTTTTCGTTAATATACCCACTATCAGCAAGCATCACTGCTGCTAAATCTTTCGTCGCGTATGTGCAATGAATCGAAGCGGTAAATCCATTTTTGCTAAGCAAAGGTACTCGACCTACATGGTCTGCATGTGCATGGCTCAAAATCATGGCATCAATTTCTTTAGGATCGAAAGGAAACTCTGCATTCTTTACGGCAGATTCCTGTCTGTGACCCTGGAATAAGCCACAATCGAGCAATACCTTTTTACCGTTTACTTGGATTTCGTGGCAGCTACCAGTAACTTCCTGAGCTGCTCCATGTGGGATAATTTTCATGAAAATGAGGTATAAAAGCGGGTATTGATTACAGAATAGCAGCTTTTCTGTGCCACTCCTAGGTATCCTTTGCTCTATACTGTGATCTACATGACCAAAAAAATCGTTACCCCTATTTTGACTTTATTTACAGCAATCTTAAGCACTGTTCTGGCAACAGAACAAGCGCATGCGAGTGGGCACACGTTGGAAGATCGTACTGCTGCACGCAGAGCGAGTCGACTTGGTACTCCAGTACAGCAACGCACTGTTATTCAGCAGCGTCTACCACAAACTACACCAGCGCAGCGGCGGCTCTTACGATTGAATAGCAGACGTGTACGACAAACGACTGTCCCCGAAGAAATAGAAGAAACACGTGAGCCCCTTTCTATACTCAAGCGTAGAGAAGAACGTAGGATGCGCAGACTTTCTGGGGCACCAGTGCCTGTAAAACAGCAGGTAGCAGATGGTGTAAACATGGAACGTGCAAAGCAAGGCCTTGCACCGTTGCGATATCACACAGATCTAGAGATTTCTGCACAAGGTCATGCACGCGATATGTTCACTCGCGATTATTTCTCTCATGAAAACCCAGAAGGACAACGAAGTGGAGATCGTATTAAAGAAACCGGATATGGAGTAGTAAATGCACAAGAATGTCGCTGTAGTTACAAAGTCTACCTTGGCGAAAATATTGCAAAAGGACAGAGCACTGTTGCACAAGTAATCGAAGAATGGATGGACTCTCAAAGTCACCGCGAAGCTATGCTTAGTAAAGACTACCAAGAAATTGGCGTTGGTATTATCGACGACATTTGGGTGTTGAATTTTGGAAGTGTGGATATAACGCCGGTCAGATAGCTTCTTCTTGTCCCTTTTCAGATGAAACAGAGTCTTCTTACTTTGTTTTCTTCTTGGGGAAACAGGGAACCTCATTCGGTTCCCTAGCTCCCCCAAACCCCCATTACCCTCCCTCAAGCGAGCCTTTATGAATTACTTGGTATATAAAGACCGTGTGATGAAAGGCGTTCGTCTGCCACTGCAGTGTGGGCGAAGATCACTCTGCCTTAGTATCAACGTAGCGACGCAGTTCGAAGCTGCCGCAGCAGACTTCGCCAGGAGCGCTCGGGGTCATTCTGTCTTTATTTCTTCGTTCACGTCTGTGGCAAAGATTTTTGGTTACTTTTCATCGGAAAAGTGACAAAGAGATCACCCTTCCAAATCAACAGACTTCAAAAGTTCACTCTTCTCTATATCAGTTAATAACCGAAACTCCCCTTCTTTCATCTGCGGACTCAGTGTCATAACGCGTGTGCGTTCCAAAAATCGTAGTGGTGCCCCCACCTTCTGACACATGCGACGAATCTGTCTATTTTTCCCTTGAGTTAGGGCTATAGAGAATTTCTTATCACTGATTTTTTTAATACCTGCAGTCTTCGTTTTCTCTCCATCAATCATCACTCCCTCTTGCAGTTTTCGTAGCTGACCATCGGTGATGGGATCTGTGGTTTCTACCAAATATTCTTTTTCATGATCGAACGATGGGTGCGTGAGTCGGTATGCAAGTACGCCATCATTGGTAAAAAGAAGAAGACCGGATGTTTCTTTGTCGAGTCGTCCAATGGGATAGATCTTTCCTTGAAGCTCTTTAGGTAAAATATCTCGCACAGTGCGGTCTGGGTGGTCGGGGTTATCAACATTACTGGTGATGATTCCTACGGGTTTATTTAACAGATAGTAGAGCATCTCTTTTCGGTCTTCGAGCACCTTACCGTCGACTTCGATCTTGTCTATTTCTGGGTCTGCCTTCTGTCCAATTATTGCCACTTCGCCGTTTACTTTTACGAGCCCTGCCTCGATATACTCCTCCGCTTTTCTGCGGGAGCAGATACCTTGGGCCGAGAGGATTTTTTGCAGTCGCTCTTGCATGGCTCCAGAGTATAGAGACGCAGCACTTCTGAGAAGCATTTTGTGCAGAGAGGCCGAGTGGTAAACCGAATGCGCGGCATTGGAGAACTAGTGAACCACTGATGGAATTGGTTGGGAATAGAGAAGAATATTGAACAAATAATTTATTCAAAAAAAGCGGCTTATTGTAGCCGCCTTGTCAGTTCCATATGTTCTTACATGTCCTTTGCATCTACGATCTCTAGCTTCAGTTTTTCGTAGATAATCTTTGCAGTTTCTGTACGATTGACTGGATCATCTGGACGGAAGGTTCCGGTTTCTCCTCCTTGAGGAGAGATGTCTCCACTCACAATACCGTACAAGTTTGCGTAGGCAATATCTGCTTCGCAGCGGTGTCCTTGGGTATCAACGAAGCTCGAGTAGAGTGTAGAAAATTCCATCGTGTTTTGGATAAGCTCAAAGATATACAAGGTCCAATCCAAGAAGCATTTGGAGAGTACTCAGAGATCTACCAAAAAGTGCAGGCAAAGTTTGCCAAGTAGTACTAAACCAAAAAAAGCGACCTGAGGGTCGCTTTTTTTATAGAACAAATCCCATCGCGAAGGGCAGCTTTGCTGGCCTGGAGCGATTCTATTGAAGGGAAGGATAGCTCCTGAGAGGAAACCGTAGGTTTTCTTTCAGGAAATAAAAAAGAGCTCAGAATCTTGGCGTCTACCTACTCTCGCACGGCGCATGCCGCACTACCATCGGCGCTAAAGGGCTTAACTGCTGTGTTCGGGATGGGGACAGGTGTACCCCCTTTGCGAGAAACACCAAGAGCCTGAGCTCTTAGTTTGATAGAAAGATTATATAGATATGGGCAAATCATGCCCGCGTAGTGTCACATGAACAGTACTCTGTTAATAAAAACAGAAAGAAAAATGTTCAATCGTCCATTCGTACTACTCAGCTGAACACGTTACCGTGCGTACACCTGTAGCCGATCTAGCCGGTCATCTTCCGGCGGACTTATGGAGAAACGTATCTTAGGAGGGGCTTCCCACTTAGATGCTTTCAGCGGTTATCCCTGCCGAACGTAGCTATCCTACTCTGCCGTTGACACGACAATAGGTACACCAGAGGTTCGTCCACTCCGGTCCTCTCGTACTAGGAGCAGCTTCCTTCACGTTTCTAAATGATGACGGAGGATAGAGGCCAAACTGTCTCACGACGTTCTGAACCCAGCTCGCGTACCGCTTTCATTGGCGAACAGCCAAACCCTTGGGGCCTTCTTCAGTCCCAGGATGCGATGAGCCGACATCGAGGTGCCAAACCGCTCCGTCGCTGTGGGCGCTTGGGAGCGATCAGCCTGTTATCCCTAGAGTAACTTTTATCCGTTGAGCGATGTCCCACCCACGTGGTTTGAGCATTTTAAAGTGCTCGGACACCGGATCACTATCACCGACTTTCGTCCCTGCTCGACCTGTAAGTCTCACAGTCAGGCCCACTTATGCGATTATACGACAATACCGATTTCCATCCGGTACTAGTGGACCATTGCACGCCTCCGTTACATTTTAGGAGGCAACCGCCCCAGTTAAACTACCCAGCAAGCACTGTCCCCTGGTGCGTGTCACACACAAGGTGAGTTTCGTCACAATGCAAGGGTGGTATCTCAACAATGACTCCACAGTGACTGACGTCACCGCTTCAAAGTCTCCCACCTATCCTGCACAAGCAGAGTAAAAAAACAATGCCAGCGTATAGTAAAGCTTCATAGGGTCTTTTCGTCCTTCCGTCATCTACCCGGCATTTGCACCGGGACTGCAATTTCACCGAGTCTCGCGTTGAGACAGTGATCAGACCGTTATACCATTCGTGCGGGTCGGAACTTACCCGACAAGGAATTTCGCTACCTTAGGACCGTTATAGTTACGGCCGCCGTTCATCAGGGCTTAGATCAGAGGCGTAAACCCCCTCACGTAACCTTCTGACACTGGGCAGGCATCAGCCCCTATACATCGTCTTGCGACTTAGCAGGGACCTGTGTTTTTGGTAAACAGTCGCCTGATCTCTTTTGCTGCGGGCGATGACCTTGCGGTCACCGTCAGTCCTTATCCCGAAGTTACGGACGCTATTTTGCCGAGTTCCTTAACGCGAGTTCTCTCGTTCACCTTGGTCTACTCGACCACCCCACCGGTGTTGGTTTGCGGTACGGTTTCATAAAGCTCTGGGAAGCGATGATTTTCTTGGAAGCGCAAAGAGTCAGACTAACGCACCTTGCGGTACGCAATTGGTATCCACGCTCGCCTCAACTTGCGGATTTTCCTACAAGTCTCAACAACTAACGTGTTACACGTGCAGTCAATACACACGCTCTGGTCTTCCCACTCCGTCCCACCGCTCCTAGAATAACATCTTCCTTTTCCATGAACATATTCCCCGAAGGGATCAGAGGCTCATAAAAATATCAAACGAGATCCTTGGGCGATCTTTATGAAGTACAGGAATATTGACCTGTTATCCATCGGTTACGCTTTTCAGCCTGGCCTTAGGACCGACTAACCCCACGCCGATTGCCGTTGCGTGGGAAACCTTGGGGATTCGGTGGGCAGGGTTTTCACCTGCCTAGTAGTTACTCATGCCAACATTCTCACTTCCGTACGCTCCACAATGCCTCGCGACACTGCTTCACTGCTGAACGGAACGCTCCTCTACCACCCTACAGAGTAGGGTTCACTGCTTCGGTTACTTGCTTTGCCCCGTTAAATTTTCGGCGCACGACTCCTCGACCAGTGAGCTGTTACGCTTTCTTTAAAGGATGGCTGCTTCTAAGCCAACCTCCTGGTTGTTGGAGCAATCGCACCACCTTTACCACTGAGCAAGTATTAGGGACCTTAGCAAATGATCTGGGTTGTTTCCCTTTTGACGATGGCGATTCGCCGTCACCGTCTCACTCCCTTCGCTAAAAAGATTGGTATTCGGAGTTTATCAGGAATTGGTAGGTCGGGAAGACCCCCTCATCCAAACAGTAGCTCTACCCCCAATCGTATACAAAGAGGCTGCCCCTAAAGGCATTTCGAGGAGAACCAGCTATCTCCGGGTTCGGTAGGCTTTTCACCCCTACCCACAGGTCATCCCCGCATCTTGTGACATGCGTGGGTGCGGACCTCCAGTTAGCTTCCGCTAACCTTCATCCTGCCCATGGGTAGCTCACCCGGTTTCGGGTCTGCCGCCTGCGATCATAAACGCCCTATTCGGACTCGCTTTCGCTCTGGCTCCGGGTTTTGACTCCCTTAGCCGACCACAGACGAGCAACTCGTTGGCTCATTATGCAAAAGGCACACGGTCACCGCACAAGGCGGCTCCCATTCTTTGGACGCATCAGATTTCAGAGACTATTTCATCCCCCTTTCGGGGTGCTTTTCACCTTTCCCTCGCGGTACTATTCGCTATTGATCTCCAGAACTATTTAGCCTTGGAAGGTGGTCCTCCCAGATTCAAGCCGGATTTCACGTGTCCGACCCTACTCAGGATACTCCCACGTATTATTTTGTTTCGGCGACGGGGCTCTCACCCTCTATGGCCGCCCGTTCCAGGGTCGTTTGCCTACAAAATAATAATCGATTACGGAGTCCTACAACCCCCGTTCATAAAATAAACGGGTTTGGGCTTTTCCCCTTTCGCTCGCCACTACTAAGGGAATCTCTATTGATTTATCTTCCTCTGTTACTGAGATGTTTCAGTTCACAGAGTGACCACAACATATAAAATATGAAGTACATGAGTATAACCTCATGTGGGTTGCCCCATTCGGAAATCTCCGGCTGGTAGCGCCTGTCTAGCGGCTCACCGGAGCATATCGCAGCTGACCACGTCCTTCATCGGATTCTGGAGTCGAGGCATTCATCTGATGCGATGAGTAACATTTTTCTTAATGTACTGTTCATGTGTCACGAACGCAGGCAAGACATGCCCACAAAACCGTGACACCAGTTATTATTCATCGGTTAATTAATTGGTTTAATTGGTTGATTGCAGTTCATATGACTTTTAATTCATCATTATATAAACTTTTCTATCGCCCGGTGATGCTAATGAACTTATAGAGCCGGCTCGCAGGAATTGCTGTACGGCTCCGGTGGCGCTCCAATCCTGCTAGACCTCTTTATCAACATAATTGGCTGGATAAAAAGAAAGCGGGTGGCTTACGCACACCCGCAGATTTCGAGGTCTTAGAGACCTATCAGCCACCTATAGTGGTGGCGTACCCCGTCTTGGCCAGAGGCCTATTACGGAGAGTCGATTCCTGCGGGTATGCATTAATGGCATAAAGCTAACGGAGTCTACGGATTTAGCCCCTTAGAGGCAAGTCTAGGGGCAAGAAAAAGTGGAGAAAATAATCACCATCACTTTGTATGGAAGATATATCAAAGTAATGAGTAATGAGTAAAGAGTAAAACGTGAACGCATTACTCATTACTCATCACTCATTACTCTTCACTCATATCTTCTACGCTGCTTCCATAGAGTCTTTAGATACGGCATCTTTCATTTCGTCCTTTTGTGATTCTCCAGATGCTTCTACCTCAGCTCCTTCTTCGATACCCTTCTTCACCTCTTTGTCAGTCTCTGCTTCTGCATCTGCAATGACTTCTTCGAGCTCTTCAATCTTATCTGCATCCGGAGCAGTTGTACCTGCTCCTTGCTCTTCTGCCTCAAGACGCGACTGCAGCTCTACCTCTTCTACCTCACCACTTTCGATGGTGACACGATCTTCTGGTTCTACTTCATCTTTGAATTTAAGTAGATCAACCTTGAGTCCGAGTGCTTGCAATTCTTTTACAAGAACATTGAAGGATTCTGGGATACTTGGACGACGGATTGGCTCTCCCTTAACGATAGATTCGTATGCTTTGGAGCGACCAATAACATCATCGGACTTAATAGTAAGCATTTCCTGCAACGTGTGTGCAGCACCGTATGCTTCGAGAGCCCAGACCTCCATTTCTCCGAATCGCTGTCCACCGTGTTGTGCCTTACCACCAAGCGGTTGCTGTGTAACAAGACTGTACGGTCCAACGCTACGTGCGTGAATCTTATCTTCGACAAGGTGAAGGAGCTTGATCATGTATACCATTCCTACAGTTGTTTGATGAGAGAACTTCTCACCGGTAAATCCGTCAAAGAGTTGTATCTTTCCACTTTCCGGTAGCTTTGCCTCTTTGAGGAATTCTGTAATAAGATCTGTACCAACACCATCAAGAGCTGGGGTAGCAATCTTGATTCCAAGCTTGTCACAAGCCCAACCAAGGTGTGTTTCTAGAATCTGTCCGATGTTCATACGAGATGTAACACCGAGTGGGTTCAAGATCACATCAACAGGCGTTCCGTCTGCGAGATATGGCATATCTTCTGATGGAACAATACGGGAGATAACACCCTTGTTTCCGTGACGACCTGCAAACTTATCTCCTACCTGTACCTTACGTGTCTGTGCGACGAATACCTTAATCTGTTTGATAACTCCTGTAGAAAGCTCATCTCCTTCTGTGCGGTCGAATATATGTACATCAACCACCTTTCCTCCTGCTCCACCAGGTAGACGCAACGAGCTATCTTTAACATCTTTCGCTGTATCTCCGAAAATCGCCTGAAGTAGACGTTCTTCTGGTGTCAGCTCTGTCTCACCCTTTGGTGTAATTTTACCAACAAGGATGTCTCCTTCGTGCACAGTCGCACCAATACTTACCACGCCATCAGCATCAAGATCTTTAAGCTTTGCTTCACCAACGTTTGGAATATCGCGTGTAACTGTTTCGGATCCAAGCTTTGTATCACGAACATCAGTGGTATAAGACTCGATGTGAATAGAGTCGAAGAGACCCTGACGTGCTACGCGATCGGAAATGATCACCGCATCCTCATAGTTGTATCCTTGCCATGACATATAAGCCACCAGCAAGTTTTGACCAAGAGCAAGCTCTCCATCTTCGATGGAAGCACCATCAGCAAGACTGTCCCCCTTACGAACCTTATCTGCACGACGCACCTTTGGGCGCATGTGGAAACAGGTTCCTTGGTTACCACGAACGAACGATGAAAGTTCGTATGTTGCCTTACGACCACTCTTATACACTACAGAGATTTCGTTGCTATCTGCGTAAGTTACCTCTCCATCTTCTTCTGCAAGAAGCGCATGTCCGGAGGCCCTTGCAGCAAGACCTTCCATACCGGTACCAACAAGTGGTGCACTTGGTTTGACAATAGGCACAGCCTGTCGTTGCATATTCGTACCCATCGAAGCTCGCGTGTTATCGTCGTGCTCTAGGAACGGAATTAGTGCAGTTGATACAGAGATAATCTGCTTCGGTGATACATCCACATGGGTCACATCACGTACGTGAGCAAATGTAGGCTCCGAACTCTTACGAGCAGATACTCGAGAGGTAAGGAACTCACCATTATCGGAATAACTGTGTTGTGCCTGAGCGATAGTAAGATGACGCTCTTGTTCTGCATCAACGTATTCCACTTTGCCCGATACATATGCTCGAACAGGAATTGTTTTACGCTTGTCTTTTTTAAGCTGTGCAATAATCTTTGTTGCAAGACCCTTGGAGTCCACTACCTCACCATCTTTTGCAATAATCTTGCGACCATCCTTGATCGTTTCATCAAGAAGACGACCCACAAGCTTGTCTGCATCAAGACCTACAAAGTTTTTTACTTCTCGGTACGGAGTCATAAGGAATCCGTATTTGTTTACTTTTCCAAAACCTGCCAAGTGCATCACCAAACCAATGTTCGGTCCTTCTGGAGTCGCTACTGGACAGATACGTCCGTAGTGAGACGGGTGCACATCACGTACATCGAAGCTCGCACGTTCACGAGAAAGTCCACCTGGACCCATCGCACTCAAACGACGCTTGTGCGCTAGCTCTGCAACAGGGTTGGTCTGGTCCATAAACTGTGAAAGCTGTGAACTCGCGAAGAACTCACGCATAGCAGCAGTAATAGGACGACAGTTAATAAGTTGCATAGGAGTAACCGTCTCCATATCCATCACCGTCATACGGTCTTTAATGATACGTTCTGTACGTACAAGTCCAACACGGTACTTGTTTTGTACCAACTCTCCAACACTTCTGATACGACGGTTAGAGAGGTGATCGATATCATCCGGTGTTCCTTCTCCGTTATTCAATCGGATAAGTTCTTTTACAATTGCTACAAAGTCTTCGACGCGGAATACACGGTGCTCCTCATCATCTGGAACATCAAAGTTAAAGCGACGGTTCATCTTGTACCTTGCGATTGCACCAGAATCGTACCGCTTGAAGTCAAAGAACAAGCTATCTACAAGTTGCTTTGCGTTTTCTGGCGTTGCCAAATCACCTGGGCGAATCTTGCGGTAAATACTCTGATATGCATCCTCTAAAGAACGCTCTGTATCTTTTTCAAGCGTAGTAAGAATGTAATCTTTCTCTCCAGTTACATCACTAAAGAGATCGAGGATCTTACTGTCTGAATCGTATCCAAAGACACGAAGAAGTTGTGTTACAGGGATCTTTCTTTTGCGGTCAATTTTACAGCTGATGATACCGCGACGATCTGTTTCGATCTCGAGCCATACACCACGCTTTGGAATGATTTTTGCTGCGTGATTCTTTGGCAAGTACGGCATCTTAGAGAAGAACACTCCAGGGCTACGCACCAATTGGTGCACAACAACACGCTCAATTCCTCCTACGATGAATGTTCCAATATCTGTCATGAGTGGAATGCTTCCTAGGAACACATCCTGCTCTTTAATTTCTCCAGTCTCCTTGTTAATAAGTTGTACGTTTCCTTTCATCACTGCCTCGTAACTTAAGTTTCGACGACGGCATGTTTGTGGATTGTATTTTGGTGGATCAAAGGAATGTCCGAGAATACGAAGCTCCAACTTCTTACCAGAGAAGTCTGAGATCGGACTGATTTCACTGAGTAATTCTTTAAGACCTTCTGTAAGGAACCACTTGTAGCTATCGATCTGCATCTCGATTAACGAGTCGATCTGGCTCAGCTGTTCATCTTCCACCATAAATGCACGACCAGCGCAAATCTTAATAGGCTGAAGGTGTGCAGGTAATGCCTTAAACGCGGCGGAAAATTTTCCTGCAGATGGAACAACGTGTGGAATAAGGTTTGGCAATACATCATCAATAACATGCATCTTGTATGCCTTAGCAACAGGCTTCTTAGCAGCCTTTTTTACAGTGTCTGCTGTCTTTTTAGCGACAGTCTTCTTGGCGGCTTCTGGTGTCTTTTTTGGAACGACCTTTTTTGCAGCAACTTTTTTTGCTGGCTTCTTGGTAGAGGCTTTTTTGGTAGCCATAGGAGCAAGGGGGAATTTACCGTCTCAGCGGCAAATAGGGTTAAATTTACGGCAGCGCTCAAAACACAATCAGAAGTCCACTGCAATTCCGATCTATTCTAAGTAATCTTGGCCTGAAGTCAAATAAAATGGTGTATATGTAAAGATTACTCCTCTTCTAACTTTCTCAATAAAGGCCCTGTTCGTTTGTTATTTGGGTAGACATCGAGCATTTGATTGATAATAATGAGTGCTTTTTCCTTATCGCCGGTTAGCGTGTACATAGAAGCGAGGTTCCCTAGAGCCATTTCACTCCACGGATGAAGTTCCACTGCATGCTCTGCATACTCTATCGCCTTAACAATATCACCATCATCCCAATAGAACTTGCTCATGTTTGTAAGCGACTGTGAGTTTTCTGGGCTTAAGCGAAGAGATTCCTCTGTAAAGAGGATGGCATCTTCTCTGTTTCCTGCTTCCATAGCAGCAATACCCAAGCGAAAGTACGCTGCAGAATTTGGAGATATTTCGATAGATTTTTTTAACGCCTCTACAGCTTCTTGGTTTCTGCCATTACGCAGCAGCCACACTCCAATTTTTTCATACGCACCAAATGTATCTGCAGTTTTGGTTGAATCCATAAACAGGGTATACGTATTTTGCCACACGCTTGCACGTTGAAATGATAGCGCACCACAGATAATAATAATGATTCCACATACGACGAGTGTCACCTTCTGTCTTTTTTTCATGCACCAAATAAGTACCGGTACTAGCATCATAACAACACCCAAAAATGGACCGTACATGTAACGGTCTGTTGCTAGGTAAATTTCACTACCTCTAAAGTATTGGAAAAAACTCGGTACCAGCATCGTAATCGCTATTGCAAAACCAACTGCGGCAGCTGGGACTTTGTTACGTTTCATCCAAAGTAGGGCAGTAGCTATGATGACAACAGCAATAGATGTTACCAACTTTGGATTGGCGAGCGTTACATCTGCATGCACATACGGGTAGAGAATAGATAAGTGAATTGGGAGCAGAATTTTCTGTGTATAAAAAAGAATAGTTTCAGGAATAAGAAGGAATACTGTTTCTGTAGAAGAGCGTGCAAGTACCTCATCCTTTCCAAGAAGGGCAATAAGCCCGAGAGGAATCGTTGCGATGAAGTATGCTTTTTTTTGCCAAATTGATTTTAGATTGAGAGACCTTTCGCTAAGCCAATCGATCAACAGCAGGACGACAGGCAATGGTGCAATTGATATTTTTGCGAAAAGACCCAGGATAAAAAGGCTCAAGGAAGCCCAGTGGAATTTCTTATTAGAAGACTCTCTAAATTGCACATACATCGCAATAGATGCAAAAAAGAAGAGCGAAGAGAAGAGATCCTTTCTTCCGCTTGCCCACGCCACCGCCTCGGTATTGAGTGGATGAACGAGAAAGAATAGTCCTAAGATCACTGCAATATCCAGCCTCTTAAATAGCATCTTTAGTATCCAGGTAATCAGCAATGCATTGACGATGTGCTGTACCAAGTTATCAAGATGAAACATGATGGGATTAAGTCCTGCGATCACTGCATCAAACTGAAAAGAGAGAAAGGTTAATGGAATGTAGAGCTCAGGATCGTAATGACCAAATGCCCAAAGGACTGATGAAAAACGACCAGCCTGAAGGACAGAAATATTATCAATAATTAGGAGTGTGTCATCAAAATCTACAAACTCATTGGTAAGAACACTGTAGCCGTAGACAAGAAGACCTATAGTAACGAAGAGCCCAATAACAGTGGCTACAATCTGTTTGCTGGACAAGTCATCGGTTGTCAGTAATCGGTTGTTCGTCATATACATTTTATTATAGAAGAAACTGATCACTGACAACGAATAACTGACAACTATTGTGCCTCTTCAAATCTCCTGTTTACTTCTTCCCAGTTCACAACATTCCAGAATGCAGTAATGTAATCTGGTCGCTTGTTTTGATAGTTGAGGTAATACGCGTGTTCCCAAACATCTAACCCGAGAATTGGCGTTCGCCCTTCCATTAATGGAGAATCCTGATTAGCAGTACTTTCCACTTTCAGTTTTCCGTTTTCCACTTCTAACCACGCCCATCCAGAACCAAATCTGGTTGCTGCAGCTGCGGAGAATTCTTCTTTAAATGCATCGAATGAACCGAAGGCATCAGTGATTGCACCTGCAATATCACCAGTAGGACCTCCTCCACCTTCTGGGCTAAGAATGGTCCAGAAGAGTGAGTGGTTTGCGTGTCCTCCACCGTTATTGCGTACTGCTGTACGTTTATCTTCTGGTACTGCATCGAGTTTTGCAATCAATTCTTCTACAGAACTATCCGCAAGAGATGTTCCTTCGAGTGCTGTATTAAGCTTCGCTACGTAACCTGCATGATGCTTATCATGATGAATTTCCATCGTGCGTGCATCGATGTGCGGCTCGAGAGCATCAAAAGAGAAAGGAAGATCGGGGAGAGTGTATGACATAGAAAATAGTGGAAAACGGAAAACGGAAAACGGAAAATATTATAGACTCTTTGTAGGCATTTGCCACTTTCCTCTTTCCTTTTTCCATTTTGCCAATTCAGCTCCTTTCATCGAAAACAGATCTTGATCGATATAATGCGTGGATACAAGATTCAGGCCAAGGCAATCTTTGGCAATCTTTAGAACGCAAAGCGTATCTCGAAGCACTTGGTAAAGAAGTACGGATCTATGCATCGCAAGATGATGGACAAATCCGTGCCTCTGCATTGGTGATGATTGACCGAACTATTGGTGGGTACTCGGTATGGGAAATCCCAAGAGGTCCTGTGGGACCTCTTAAAGTGGAAAGTGGAAAACGGCTACCGAAGGCAGTCCCTTTGGGAAAAGAGGAAAAAGTTGTTGTAGCTTTATTGAAGCAGATCATTGATGATGCTAAAAAAGATAAATGTTTAGCATTATATCTCACGCCTCCGAATCAAGAATTCTTTATCCACTTTCCACTTTCCACTTTCCGTTCCAGCCGAAGGCTGGTGCACTGTGAAGCGACGCGCATTATTGATCTTACTCAGTCCGAAGAAGAAATACTTTCCCAGATGAAACAAAAAGGAAGATATAACATTAAAGTTGCGAAGAAGAATGATATCTCTATAAAAGAGAGCCGAGACGTTGATGCGTTTTATGACCTCGTAAAAAAGACTGGAAAACGTGATGGCTTCGTCAGCCTCCCAAAGAAAACGTACCAAGCATTTTTAGATCATCTACCTGGTGCATTCCTACTCTTGGCCTATGTTAACCAAACCGAACCTATTGCTGGCGTTCTAAGCGTTGTCTGGGGAGAAAGGGTTACTTATTACTACGGAGCAAGTAACCACGCTGAGAGAGCAAAGATGGCCCCATATTTGCTGCAATGGGAATCTATACGCTATGCGAAAGTACGAGGTTGTTCTGAGTACGACCTATTAGGCGTATCACCACAGGCAAGCAATAAGAGGATAGTGGATAGTGGAAAAAGCTTTATCCGTTATCCTCTTTTCCCAAAGGGACTGCCTTCGGTAGCCGTTTTCCACTCTGGCCGCAGGACAGCACACCCTTGGTCAGGAATTTCCAGCTTCAAAGAAAAATTTGGTGGAGAGGTTGTGATGTATCCAAAAGAGAAGATGATTGTTTTGAAGCCTTTCGTATATCGATTGCTTCAGATGAAGAGGAAGCTACTGGGATAACTTCTCTATGTCACTTTTCAGATGAAGCTTTTGCTTCTTGTTTTTCTTCTTGGGGGACCAGGGAACCTTGTTCGGTTCCCTAGCTCCCCCAAACCCCCATTACCCTCCTAACCCGAGCGTTTATGAATTACTTGGTATATAAAGACCGTGCGATGTAAGACGAGGCAGACTGCCTGTTTGAGGGCGAAGAACACACTAACGATTTGGTATACAGCGACGAATGCTAAGTTGCCGTAGGCAAACACAGTGACCTTAGCTGAGGAGCGCTACCTACAGAGAAAGAATTATTGCTTCGCACGAGTCCAGTCTGCCTTGATTTTTTTGGTTCGTTTTTGCATCAAGGCAAAAATGAACAAAGAGAACTATTCATCTGAAAAGTTACAAAGAGAAAGATATTGATATACCAAAAAACCCTCCCCCGAAGGGAAGGGTTTTTGATTCCTTGATCAAAGGAAGGTTACCTGATCGGTCTTTAGCTGTTGTAGCTAGTAGACTTAACAGATGTCTCTGGGTATTCAATCCATAGGAATACCTGACCATTTGCATACGTGTTGGTTTGATCTTTATCAATCCATTGTATGTGTGATCGAGTTGCAGGGACATCTTGAGCGTCAAAACCAGTAGTGGTTATGTCGTCAAACTTCTGCAATGTTACCTGGAGAACAGATACACCACCGTTACCAGCTTGGTTGTTTGGATCAGTGATATCTGCCTGAAGAACGAATGTAGAGTCAGTACCCTCATCGATTTCAGTGTTTACATTAGAGGCAGCAAGCCCCTTACATTCTACAAGCAACGTACCTGAAGCTACACCAACAGCGAGTCCGCTATCTGTGTAGTAGTCATTACATGTAACTGTCTTTGTCTGGTCAGCCTTGTTATACATTTTGAACGTAGCGCTACCGATTGTTACGTTTGTAGCGTTAACGTTGAATATAACACCAGAAAGAGTTACATCGTTATCTCCATTCTTAGAGTTTCCATGAGCAGCAGCTGTAATCTTGAACTGACCAATCGCAGAGATACCAGTTGGTACTGATGTACCGTTAGCATCTGGGTTAGCGTTCGTGATAGATGTGATCTTGGAAAGAACAGAGATGTTCTTGTTACCAGTAATAGTAGAGTTACTGTTGGAGTTACTGGTTACAGTTTCTGCACCAATAAAGATTTCTCCTTCAGCAGTACCATCCTGGTCACTCATGGTGAGGTCATTAGATGACTCTCCACCACGGGCTTTTACAACGATGTTGTCATATGTAGCAGCACCAGAACCAATGAAGAGAGCGATTACCTGATTAGATATGGCACCCTGTTCGTCAGTCTTTAGGCGAGGACGGATGATAATATCAATGTCGTCACCATCTGGTACAACAAGCTGTTGGTTCTCCATGTTCACACAGAACGTGGTAACCGAACCAGAACCAACTTGGTCCTGTATAGAGTTATTTGATGTTGCTGCCTTCGGGTTGTGATCAAGCTTTGTGTCAGATCCACATCCACCCTTAGTTGCTTCTGCAAACTTAGTGGATTCACCTTCACGGTAAAGCTCAAGACGGTCGATAGAAGTAGCTGTAGAACCAGATGATGTGAACTGAATGTCAGTTACATCGATAGGCTCGTGCTCGGCGTGTAGCTCGAGACGGAGGATAGCCTCGCCAAGAGTACCACCAAGCAATTGTCGGCTACGTAGCGGTGATGCGTCCTTTGTTAGGTATAGGTCACCCTGTCCACGGAGAGTCCATAGCTGAGAGTAAACTGTTGTAACAACGATATCACATGTAGTCGCTGTAACACCTGTTGAGTCGAGACAGTTCGTAGTTCCATTCGTCTGAATGTTACTCAAGTTAGAACCATCATCAAGCTCTTCAGCCTCTACGTAAGTAACCGTTGAACCTGTATCGAAACGGATTTCAAGGTCATTGTTTGTGAGGCTAGAGGAAACGTCAGAGTGTACTTCGAAGACCACAGTCTCCTCAGCAGGGATAACGTATCCACCACCAGCTAGATCGTTAAAGCTGATCTGGTTAGATTGTGATGCAACACCGTCCTCGAGGATAGTGTCAACTGAACCGTCTCCATCGGTATCAACCCATAGAGCATAGTTCTGACCATTGTTCAAAGATCCAGAAGCGGACTCGAAAATAGCCTTTGTGAAGAGAATATCTTCAGCTTCACCAGCGCGAGCCTCGAAGCGGAAGAGGTTAACGTTCTTCGCGTTTTCAACTGCTGTGTCCCCTGTACCAATCTCCTTAACGGCGATTGTTAGAGTAGCTGTAGCGATTCTGTGGAAGTTACCAGCGATGTTACCACGAGGGCGAACGTCACCGACTTTGTCTCCAGTTGAAAGTCCTTCTACCTGCATTTGGTATGCAGTTGAAGAAGTAACAAGAGCAGCAAAGTCACATCCAGTTGTGTTGGTCGTTAGAGCACCAACAGAGAGAATGTGGGTAGGCTCACCACAAGCGTGAATACGGAACTTGTCTCCATTCTTAGGGTGTTCATCTGAACCGTTGTCAATGAAGTCAACGCGGAACTCCCAAGTTTCGTCACCACGAACGATGAAGTCATCGAACCGGTAAACCTGGTATGTACCAGCTTCAGTAGCAGCTGCTGCTGTGCTTCCTAGGTCAGTTGACCCAGTGAGACGCACACCATCAATAGTACGACCAGTAGACTTGTTTCGGATTTCAACATCTTCAAGAAGTTCGTGGATCTGGTCAGCAGTAGATGCACCACCGTTTAGGATGGAACCTGTGCTTGAAGTACCTTGAACCAAGATGAAGAAGTCTTTTACGTCGATGTCCTCACCTCCAGTTTGGAATGTGATGTTAGCAAGAACAGCGTCGTTATCGTCACGTGTGTATTCCTCCTGTGGTGGACCGTCGATACCGATAGTGAATTCACCAGCGTCGATAGAAACCGTGTCAGGAAGAGTAGATGTTTCGGTAGCTAGAGAGATCTGTGATCCGTAAAGCTGACCGTTAACACCGTAACCGTAGAGAGAACCAACCGCAAAGAGGTCAGATGTCTCTTCGAAGTGCATGATGATTTGGTCACCAGCACCACCGACAACGTCGGCAATGATTTCAAGAGTGATCTTATCACCCTCAAGTACAGTAAATGGAGGATCGAAAACTACAGTAATGAAGTCACCAACAGTCTGTGAAACAGTGTTAGTAAGGATCGTACCGTCTGTTCGACGAACAGCAATGTTAACGAAGTCACCATCAGAAGCAGAACTGTTCTGCTCTAGAGTCATGGAGTAGAAAGTCTGGTCCTCAGTTGAGTTAACAGACACTTCGTACTTACCAATAACAACTCCTACGTCACCAACCTCAACCTCATCAGGTGAGACAGTTCTGTAAGTAACACTAACGATACCACTTGTTACAGCAGCGATGCGGAATGTGTCACCACGGAGTGGGAAGTTACCAGAAACAGACTGAGCGTTTCCGAATACATCGGAAGGAAGCTCCACAACAAGGTTGTGTTCTCCTGAAACAGTAGCTGTAGAAGAGAAGTCCATTACAATGTCCACTGTCACTGTCTCACATGGATCAAGGATCAAAGGAGAAGAGAAGCGAAGGTCAGATGTCTGGTCTTCTGAATCAATTGTGCGCTTACGTGTAACACGTGCGCCATTTACTGCTGCGTAGATACCATCGATATCTACTTCGTCACCAAATCCTTCGTGAAGGATTGTAAGGTTTTCGATTGCAACAGAGTCATCACAAGAAGCTGTAAAGTCTACAGAGAGACCTACAACACCAACTGCTCCTTTAGGAACAGTGTCTCCTACAGGGTTTGAAGCACCAAGAGAAAGCTCGAGGGACCCGTCACCTTGTACGAAAGCGGTGTAACCTGTGAATCCTACACTGTCAGAGAAGACAGTGCCGTTATTAGTCATAAGATCTGTAACGGTAAGAGTGTAGCTGTGTCCAGATTCCATAGACTCACCAAGTGTGAGCTCAACAGTGCTTGTACCAAGAAGGTTAGCACTTGTTACGGCAATCTCAGGAGAGCCAGTTACGGTGTAGTTAGCAGTGTCTTCTGCTGCACCTTGATCGAGAGTTCTGTTGAACTCTACCTCAAGAGTAGTAGAAGAAGTTGCAACTGCATCTGTAACCATTGCTTCTCCGCTTGTACCGTCTGTTCCACAGTCAACTCCGTAAGAGAGACCTTGGTCAACACGGTAAAGCATCACAACCATCTCAGCACGGTTCATGTTGTCACCAGGACGAACACGGCCGGTAGAGTCGTCACCCTGAAGTACACAGTGGTCAGCCGCAGTCTGAATGACGTTGGTGTACCATTGTCCGCTTGGGTTATCGACGAACTGAGAAGCGTCACCTGTCGGAGCAAGTCCGAAGGCGCGTGTAATGAGGGCAGCAGCTTCAGCGCGGTTAATGTTTGCGCTAGGACGACTGTAGCAAGGCTGGCTGCCGTAGCAGTCACCGTCACCACGTACCCATCCTTCTTTACCTGCTTCCTCGAAATACCCGTAATACCAAGCTCCTGTAGAAACGTCAGAGAAGCTTGCAACAGCTGGAGGAGTGGAAAGAATTCCACCGTTCAGCTCTACAACCAACTTAACGAATTCAGCACGGTTGGCAGGATTGCCACCGCGGAACCTAGCTTGTGTAGCATCGAGGTAACCTGCGTCAACGAAAGCGTTAACTGAGTCACCGTACCACACACCCGCTGGAACATCACTGTATGCTGCAAGAACCGTGCCCGCTTGGGTAAGCGAGAGGGCTGCAACTGATACTCCTGCGAGGACTTTCTTCACTCGAAGAGAAAAGTCCATAAAAAATAAGGTGTAAAGAATAAATAAAAGACTATATAAGGAAGTATGTTTGAAAGATCTCTAACAATCTTTGTCCTTGTGAGGAGAGAACGATGTATCGCTACTCTGCTCCTTATATATAAAGAGAGCACAAGAACTTATAGAAAGATTGATATTATCAAGATATATATCAAATATACAGAAACACGACGCATGGGGAGCAACACTTACGATGCTCTGCGTGTGAGAAACTTGTCTTACTCAAACGTTGGCTTGAGGTAAAGGCAAGGTGCCGATGCGTAAAGGAGCGTGTACACGGATCAGACTCTATGGTTACATAGAGGCGGATCAGCGATATTTAAGCGTTCCTCAGTCATTTAGGCAAGGGTAACGCACTGATCCGTGCAATACCCCAAACGTGGTAGTAGGGGGTTTGTTACACAAAAAGGAAAGAAACTAAATAGGGATTCAGAAGCATATATTGCCCCAAATAGCGTATTTCAATAATGATATCTTGAGAGAAAGGGGGTATTTTTACCCGAAATCGACCCCAAATTTACTATTGCCAAATATCTGTTTTATGGTGTTCGGAAACAGCTTACGCTAAGTAGAGCCAACATTGGGTATGCCAAACCTTACATTTTGATGATTTCCTGCCCCTTTTCGGTGTCTTTCACCTCGTACCCAAGCTCTTTGATCTGGTCTCTAAGGTTGTCTGAGGCGTTAAAATCTTTATCTGCGCGTGCCTCAAGACGCTGCTGCGCCAATGCACTGACCTCTGCGGGCAAGGATGCCCGCGCTTCAGGAGATAATTCGAAGCATCCAAATGTCTCTTGAATGACTCGGACAAACTCCTTACAAGACCCAAGAGTGCCTTCGTTACGAGAGGCAGACATCAGGTCAAATACGACAGCTAACGCTGCTGGTGTATTGAGGTCGCTATCCATAGCCTCAGCAAACTTCTGCTCCCACTCTTCAGAGCTTTCTGTATCCCCTGCTTCATCGACTTCTCTCATCCATTCAAGGATCTTTCGGCGCGCCTTGTGTGCATCCTCGAGTCCCTTCTGTGCAAACTTCAGATTCGTTCTGTAATGCACAGAGAGAAGATAGTATCGAAGATCTAGCGGGCTAAATCCCATCGCTTCTATATCTGGTAAACATAACACGTTGCCAAGACTCTTTGACATCTTGCAGTCTCCCATGTCGATGAATCTCTTGTGTACCCAGTAGTTCACATGTGGCATTCCATCGCCACTTCCGAGACTCTGCGCTATCTCACATTCGTGGTGTGGAAAGATCAAGTCCTCTCCTCCGGTGTGAATATCAAACGGCGAACCTAAAAACTTGTTACTCATGCAGCTGCATTCGAGGTGCCAACCTGGGAATCCTTCTCCCCACTTCGAGTCCCATCGCAAGATGTGATGCTCGTTTTCTCCGACACATTTTTTCCAAAGTGCGAAGTCTGCAGGGTGCTTCTTTTTTTCATCAACTTCGACGCGCGCACCCGACGATAAATTTTCTAACGTGTTTCCAGAAAGTTTTCCATAATCCTTAAATGATGTGACATCGAAGTACACACCGTCGTCGGTTTCGTATGCATGACCTCTTTCTATAAGAGTCTCTATCATCGCAAGCATTTCGGGGATCGTTTCTGTTGCGAGTGGTCGGTGTTCGGGTTCTTTGAAATTAAGCAACTTCTCATCCGCCAAATATTCCTCAGTATATTTGCGCGCCAATGCTAATGGGTCTGTGTTCTCCTCACGGGATTGCCTTTCGATTTTGTCGAGACCCTGCGCATCCGCTACGCCATCCCCTGCAAGGTGTCCTACATCGGTAATGTTTTTAACGTGTGTAACCGTAAGCCCAGATACCTCTAGCCAGCGACGCAGAAGATCTGCCAGCAAGAACGAACTGTAGTTTCCGATATGAGGACGTCCGTAAACAGTTGGTCCACAGGTATACATACGCACCTCCCCTTCTTTTATAGGGACGAAGTCTTCCTCGGTATTCGTGAGAGTGTTGTAGAGTTTTAGAACCATGACAAAATTGTAATGTAGCTACGTGACACTGTCACGTAGTACTCCGCCAAAGGCGGAGAAAATGATTATGAATAAAAAAACCCGGTTCGGTATGTGCATCCTTGCGAACTGCAGCATCCTTGCCGGGTGGGGTTTGTGATTCCTCTAGTTATCGAGAACGTCGAGAGGAATCACGATTGATCCAGAGATCATACACTCATCCGTTTCTCCGAGGAGAACAAGGATCAGTGCTGTGGAGACGGCTTCTTCGAGTTGCCGCTCGCTTCTGCCGGCTGGGGAGCCAACAAGGAGTGCGATAGCATTCCCTAAGAAGAGGTCTACAATACTTCTCTGAGCCAAAACATCTGTTGGATCTTCCATTAGTTGCATCCTTGTAGAAAGATCTGAAACATGCTTCACCCATCCAAAGGCAAAGTTGAGCATTTTATACACTAATATATATATTTATGCAAGTGGTAACGCAACGGCAAAAATGCCAGCATGCGTATCCAGAGTTGGATAGTACATGCCGGCGGGGCGGCTGACAGGGGGCAGCCTGAGCATTAGGAGGGCAACTCAACCTTGAGAGTGTCACCATCATCAGCGGCGGCATTGCGCTTGATTGCGTCATGCACCTCCTGGCGGTGCACTGCCACATCCCTTGGTGCGTCGATTCCGAGGCGAACTTTGTTGCCTCGGACAGCAACTACTGTGATAGTAACCTGAGCCTCGCCGTCACCAATGATGATCCGTTGGTCCTTCATGCGGGAAAGAACAAGCATGTGAGCCTCCTTCAAAATATGCTCACTTCCACTACCTGTTTAAGGCTACCTTGCCCAAAACTCGGTGGAATTACGGAGAGTATACAGAAAAGTATACTTATTACAAGACATATTTTTATATATGTCAAACCTAGATTACACACTCTTGTTTTGCTACTGTAGGCACATGGATACGCAAAAAGCACTCGAACGAATTTCTGGAAACGGTTTTATCGCAGCCCTCGACCAAAGTGGAGGTAGTAGCCCAAAGGCACTCGCTGCCTATGGATTAGATGAGAGCACATGGGGAGGAGACCAAGAGCAAATGTTTGAAAAGATTCATGAGATGCGTACACGTATCATTATCAATCCTAAATTTGATGATCGTATCTCCGGTGCGATTTTATTTGAACGTACAATGAATAGTGAAATCGAAGGTGTGCCAACAGCGCAGTATCTTTCAGAAAAGAATATCGTTCCGTTTCTTAAGGTAGACGAAGGGCTTGCAGATGAGAATAACGGCGTACAGCTGATGAAGCCTATGGCCGGACTTACCGAGCGTCTCAAGAGTGCAAACGATCACGGAATCTTTGGTACCAAAATGCGCAGTGTTATTCAGAGCGCAAACGCTGAGGGAATCGCGGCAATTGTTGCACAGCAATTCGAAGTCGGTAACGAGATTATCGATGCAGGGCTCATGCCAATCCTAGAGCCAGAAGTAAACATTAAATCTGCAGATAAAGCTGAGTGCGAAGCAGTACTTCGTGAAGAACTTCTAAAGGCACTTGATGCTCTTCCAGAAGACAGGCAAGTGATGCTGAAGCTTACGCTCCCAGAGGCTGCAAACTTCTACAGTGAGATAATCGCACACGCTAGAGTGCTACGCGTAGTAGCTCTCTCTGGTGGGTACAGTAGAGACGATGCAAACCAAAAACTTGCGGTCAACAACGGCATGACTGCCAGCTTCTCTCGCGCACTTGTGCAGGACTTGAGGGCAGGGCAAAGCGAAGAAGAATTTACCGCTGCACTCGACTCTGCAATTGAAAGTATTTATCAGGCTTCTATGTCTGAGGCTGTTAGTGTTTAGTATTCTTTGTGTTACTTTTCATTCTTCTTGTTCATTTTTGCCTTGATGCAAAAACGAACCAAAAAAATCAAGCAGACTGGACTCGTGCGAAGCAACAATTCTTACGCTTTAGGTAGCGCTCCTCAACTAAGGTCACTGCGTTTACCTGTGGGCAACTTAGCATTCGTCGCTGTATCACTACAGTCACCATAGTTCTTCGCCCTCAAACAAGCAGTCTGCCGCCCGCCCACGTCGTCACGCTCGTCTTCCACTATAGTGTGGACGAAGAATACACGGTCTTTATATACCAAGTAATTCATAAACGCTCGCTTGAGGGAGGGTAATGGGGGTTTGGGGGAGCTAGGGAACCGAATGAGGTTCCCTGGTCCCCCAAGAAGAAAACAAAGATAAGAAGACTCTGTTTCATCTGAAAAGTCACCAAGAGAAGGCTACTTCAAATCCTTCCGGTTTACATACACCTGCTGTCCTACAGCAAACACTGTTGATGCTGCCCAGTAGAGCGATACTGCAGCAGGGAACTGTAGTGCAAAGAATCCAATCATCAGTGGCAATCCATACATCATTACCTTCTGCTGAATCTCTTGCTGACTAGCCTTTTCATCACTCTTCTTCTTATCCTGCTTGTCGGCTGTAGCCTTGGCGGAGGCGGACTTCTTTTTGTTAATAGCAAACGAAAGCTTCATCTGGAAAAACTGCATCACCACAAGGAGTATCGGCATTACTGTTACGTTAGGCATCGTAAGATCCATACCAAGGAACACCGTCCCAAAGTCCCATGGGAGGTTTTGATACGGCGTGTAAATCAGATGTTCAGAGAGTGCAAGAATAGATCCATCACGGATGGTAAAGAACAGCCCAATAAGAATTGGGAACTGGATAAGCATCGGCAAACATGACTGCATCGGGTTTACTTTATTTTCCTTCCACAGTTTCATGGTTTCTTCCTGCATCTTCTTTGGATTGTCTTTGAATTTTGCTTTCATAGCATCCATTTTTGGCTGTACCTCCTGCATCTTGCGTTGCCCCTCCATCGCATGCTGTGTTGGCATAAAGAGGATAAGTTTTACAATAATTGTAAGGATGATGATGGCTATTCCAAGGTTATAGCCCGGTGTCATGGATGCAACAAATATCAAACCATTAAGAAGTGGCTTCGTAATAAATGTCCTAAAAAGCTGTGTCATCATTCCCACTTCGTAGATGTCAAACCTTGCGGGTAGCACTTCTGAATTTTCTGTCTCTGTAGGCAAAGCAACTTCGTATGTTCCGTAATTTCCAAACAGCGAATACTTCCACGGACCTAGATCTACTTGTACAGACTCTCCTGCTTTTACAGAAGTAATTGCTTCACATGGGAGTGCCGTTTCTTCTGTAGTTAGTGCTGTTAACACATCTCCATCTCCTACCTTCCATACATCGACTGGTGGCATCGGGCAACGGTCGGCGAGTGTAATGTCATTCTCTGTTGTATTCTTTATTACCAGTATCGGATGATGTTGTCCTTTTACTGTCTTATCAACTGCCTTCAACGTTACTGCAGCCTGTACCTTCTCATCACTGTATCGATCTGGAAAAAAATACTTCATTCCCATCTGTGTCGTCAGATAGACGAGCAAGAATATTAGAATGAAATGAAATATCGATCCTGCGCGCGTTTTAGTTGAGCTCATACTTGTGAGAGAAAGGAGTCGACATCACGAAGGATGTCTTTGAAATCGCAATCCAGACTAGCGGCGCGAGGACTAAGTAACAACTGTATGGTCGGAAGTTTCTTGTGATCTTTCAGAGTTCTACGAAAAGCCTCTTTGCATCTTCTCCTCATACGATTTCTCCGTACTGCTGACTTATCCAGCTTTACTGATGCCGCTGTTCCTATATATACAGCCGATTTCTCTGGATTGATATTTGGATGCTTTGGTGGTCCTCTTAGCCATTTTATAGTCATTGTACTCCCTTTCCACACCTTTCCTTTACGGCGAAGATAGTCATTAAGCTTGCGGCCGGAGATTCTGGAAGGCTTCATAACAGGAGCTAGTATCTAGTAGCTGGGGGCTGGGGACAATAAAAACCCTCGATACTAACTACTAGCCCCTTACCCCTTGCTCATTTATTGGGTATCCTCTTCCTTGTTATGGCTAGTTTATCTTCCGATGACGTCCGGCATATCGCAAAACTCTGCAGGCTTAACCTGTCTGACGGGGAGGTAAAAAAATTCGGACCAGAGCTAAGTTCTATTTTGGATTTCATCGAAACACTACAAAAAGTAGATACAAATTCTGTGGAACCTACTCCACAGCCAACAGGAATCGTAAACCGTTTCCGAGAAGATGAAATTGTTTCCGATGGACCAACGACAAAGGAGCTACTCGAATCTAGTCCACTGCCTATTATTGATAATCAAATTCAAACACCGTCCGCACATGGATAACACTCTTACGATTACACAGGCCCACGCGAAGTTGAAATCAAAAGAGATTTCCTCGGAGCAACTCGTGCAGTCTTGTATCGATAGAATAGAAAAAGTAGATGCGACTTTGAATGCTGTCGTCTACAAGAATTACGAACTAGCCCTAGAGAAAGCCAAAAAAATAGATACCGAAGGAAAGTTTGATCACCCACTTACGGGCATCCCCTATCTGACAAAAGATGTGTACTGCGAAAAAGGAATACCCACAACTGGTTGCAGTACTATGCTACGAGACAAAGACTATGTTCCACCGTTTGACTGTACAACTACTCAACGTCTTTCTCGTAAAGGAGCAATCAGTATCGGCAAGACGAACACTGATGAATTCACGCAAGGTGCAAGCACCGAAACTTCTTGCTACGGCGTTACCAAAAACCCATGGGATACAACACGAGTTGCTGGAGGTTCTTCCGGAGGAAGTGCAGCGGCTGTCGCTGCAGATGAATGCATATTTGCACTCGGCACAGATACAGGAGGATCTATTCGTCAGCCTGCTGCGTTCTGTGGTTGCACGGGAATACGCCCAACGTACGGACGCACAAGCAGATACGGTGTCATGAGTATGGCGAGTAGCCTCGATACTATTGGGCCGCTCTGTAAGTCCACAGAAGATATGGCTATTGTCCTCGAAGCCATTGCAGGAAAAGATATGTACGATGGGACTACAGGTGATAGCGATGTCCCCGATTACACTGCTGCTCTTACTGGTGATGTAAAGGGGATGAAAATAGGACTTCCAAAAGAGTACTTTGCTGATGGTATGGATGAAGAAATTCGAACATCAGTGATGGATGCCGTTGAAGTTCTTAAGGGCTTAGGTGCAGAGATTATTGATGTATCACTGCCACACACAGAATACGCAACACCTTGTTACTACGTGATCTGCCCATCAGAAGTAAGCTCGAACATGGCACGATACGATGGTATTCGTTATGGACATACGGTAAGTGATGCTACTGATCTTGTTGATTACTACCACAAAGTCCGCACAGAAGGTTTTGGCGATGAGGTAAAACGAAGAATCATGATTGGTACGTATGCGCTTTCTGCAGGGTACTACGATGCCTACTACAGACAAGCACTCAAAGTGCGCACACTCATCAAGCAAGACTTTGAAGAAGTATATAAAAACGTGGATGCAGTTATTGCTCCTGTAACACCTACTGCTGCATTTGCAATTGGTGCACACGAAGGTGACCCTGTGGCAATGTACTTAGAAGATATCTACCTCGACCCACAGGTGATGGCCGGCATTCCTGCGCTTTCTATACCATGTGGATTTACAAAAGGAGGTTTACCACTTGGACTCCAAGTAATGGGAAAGCAATGGGGAGAATCTGACATTTTCAAAATCGCCCACGCGTACGAGCAAGCATCAAATTGGAGCGAGAAAAAACCAGCTTTGTAGTGTCATAAATATCACCATTTCCTTTATCATGTTACATGGTAGACTCTGAAACAATATTCCCCCTATTTACTAATGAAACAGCTACAGAACTACATGAAGAAGCTCTACAAGAACGAGTACACCTTCGGAGCAGAAGTACTGCGATACGCGTTTGGTATCCTCTTCCTCCTCGTTGGTATTAAGAAATTCCGCATGGGACTTACCGGCTTTGCCGATAGCCTGATTGCAGGTGATGGTCACCTAGCTCAGGAGCTTCCAAGTATTTTACTTTATATCTATGGCCTTGCTCTGCCTATTGCAGAATTTGGTGCAGGTCTCTTCTTGCTTCTGAATAAAAACGTCAAAGAGGCATACTTCGCTATTGGTGTTATGTACCTCACATTCATCTTTGGACAGCAGTATGACGGTAATACCGCCAAGATTGGAACAGAGTATCTCCCTGCTCTTCTCACGCTCTCCTTGGCTGTATTCTTCAACATTAAAGCCTCTAAGGGCAAAAAATAAGAATCTTCCTCTCAAAACCCCTCATCCCCGAGGGGTTTTTTGTTGTTTGCTAAAACCTAAACTGGTACTGTTTTCGAGCTTTGGGATGACAACCGAGCTCTTTGTAAAAGATTCACATCATTGATTCCCACTTTCATACTAGTGGGGTTGTAGCTCAGTTGGCCTAGCCTGCCTCTGGCAGGCGTAATATAACTAGAACGCCCGCTCTAACCAACCCCGTAGTAGTATGATCAACATGTGGGGTTGTAGCTCAGTTGGTTAGAGCGCCTCCCTGTCACGGAGGAGGTCGCGAGTTCGAGTCTCGTCAGCCCCGCCATATTTATATGGCTTCTTACCTGATGTCTCGATGGGTTATTTTTGAAGTTTCTTTAATCGAGCGGAAACATTTCCACTAGTGATCGTTGGTTGATCAGGATATTGCACCTGTAATTTCTGTGCGATTTCTACGCAATTGGGTTTATCTGCATGTTGATGATCTTTAGGATGCACATATTCTTTGGCTAATCTTAACAGGAGTTCATCAAGCAGAGACCAGTCAATTGTCTTTTTAGATTCTGGAATTACTCTTCCAGTTTTTGCTTCTAGTTCGCTCTTTTTCTCAGGATTATCTCGTATTGACTTCCAGTGACTGGAGCACTGTTTTCTTGATCGACCCTTCATTTTGGTAGCTATCCTGTTAAAATCAGGCTTGTCCTTAGCTGGCCCTTTCTTGTGCAAGTATTCAGCGTCAGTACAATAAGTCACTAATATGCATTCTTCTTCTGCAGCCCAAAAAGTAGTAGGGCGCATCAGCTTAAGACTGCTATCATCTTTCCTCCTTTTAGTACGAACATTGCGAACCTTAATTTTACATTCATCTGCTTCACGATATGGCATTTCGTTGTGAAACTGAGCATTGAGTGCGAGAGCTATTAGCTTGTAGTCAGGATATCCCTTTAGTCTACTACCAGCTGGAAATTGAAAATCAGGATTTTCTATAAGTTTAAAAAGTTGATCTTCTTCCTCTTGTAATGGCCACGGTCTCATACCTGCTTTTACATGTCCTTCGGAACGTTCAGCACGAGTTCGCTTCCTGGAGCTCTCTACTATTCTATGGGTATTGGCATTTATATGTTGTTGCACTATATCTTCTAGGGCAGCTTCATCTAGAATTCTTGCTGCAAAGGCTACAATTCTCGCAGCTATTTCTGCATTTCGACTGTGAGAACTAGGATCAAGTTCTTTAGCTGCTGCTTTCAGTGAAGAGTTTCTATCGAGCACTGCAAAGAACTCATCTCTTGATGATCTTTGAGCAAGATCGGACCCGAGCCTTTTGATCATACTCCAAACGTAGGGGTTAAGATTACCTCCTACAGGTTCTGCATTCGATGCCTGGTTTTGGAAATTATTAATCATCTGTAATATTTCTTGAAGATCATGAGAGTACTAGAGTAATAACAGTTTCATCATCAAATTTCTGATATTGTTCTAAAGGCATAATCTATGTTTAGTATAAATATATTATACAATAAATACGAACTTTGAGCAATTAGTTGCTACCGCGTAATTCCCAAGTAAATTGGCTATTTGCAATCCAATAGATCCTCAGAGATCAGGAAAAGTTATACTATCACCTAAATCCTTAATTGCTTGTGTAGACAGCTCCACAAGTCCACTTCCAACAAGTCTAAGATTGTCCCGTCAACCCCGCCACGATTCATGAAAGAAAACCTACGGTTTTCTCTCATGGGCTCTCTTTCCCTTTAAGCGGTGCCGCTCCAGCGAAAGCAAGCTTCCGCTTCGCGGAGTTTTTATATTGGATATGATTAAACGAAGAGTCCCGCCTGCCCGTCCGAAGCCCAGAGGCGTAGGCGGGTCAACCCCGCCACATTCCTTTTGTCTTCTAGGAGTCATTTAAAGTACATATATGGGAATATAGACATATAAGTATTATTAGTATATAATATATATATGAGTAAAAGTGAGTCACCAGACACTAATGAAATAGATACTGCAATTGCTAAAGCAATTGGATGCGATTCAGGTGCACTGGCTTCTATCCTAAAGCAAGTTGTTCAAGCTCAAGGAAGCACAATGGCGAGTGCAGAGAAGCTAAGAATATCTACGAAAGCAGCTACGTTCAATGATCAACTCCATGCCTATGATATCGGCAAAAGAGTGCAAGAATTACTCAGGAGAAAAGCTTAGATAGTAACTTGTCCTACTGGAGAATCAGCGTCCGTATCTGGTTCGCCAACTTCTCATGGACACAAGCTTCTCGCAACCAAGCAAAGGAAGACTCAACTTCAACAGTTCTAAGATTGTCCCGTCAACCCCGCCATCCTTCGCACAGCGAAGGATGTCCGCCGTAGCACTTGAGGTTTGTGCTACTACTTCTTCCACATAGCCGCTGCGCTACGGCTGGCAAGCCATCAAGTGCGAAGGAGGACTATAGCAACAAGCCATTTTGTGATAAGGTTTTTTACTATGCATTACGTTTATATCTTGAAAAATGAACGGGGAAAGAAATATGTTGGTTGTACTGATGACCTAAAAGATCGCCTTATAAGACACAATCGTGGAGAAGTTCCTTCGACCGCTAAACTTGTACCTTGGTATATTGCTCATTATTCAGCTTTTCTTGATAAGAAAAGGGCATATGATTATGAGAAATACTTAAAATCAGGTTCGGGGAGAAGTTTTGTTGAGAGGCACTTGATTTAGTCCCGCCTGCCCCTCGTAGCTCCGAAGGAGCGTAGTGGGGTCAGCCCCGCCATTTCTGAGGAAAACCTACGGTTTTCCCCAGTACCCCTTTCCCTTTAAGCAGAGCTGCTCCAGCGAAAACAAGTTTCCGCTTCGCAGAGTTTTTATATTGGATATGGTTAATCAAAGAGTGCCCCGCCACTACATCGCATCAGGAAGTTACTGAGCAAAAGCGTCGTATCCAACTCTGTAATCTTCATCTCCTCCAGTGAGCACACGGAAGATTCCTCCAATAACTGCATCACGCGTAAGACCTGCGTTGAGCTTGTCACACGCAGCGGCAATCTCTGCAGCTTCGATATACACTACCTGTCCGTTTGAGCCACCAAGCGTTCTGCAGTAACGCAGGAACAGTTGAGTTTGTAATCCTTCTACTCCTGCCATTGGAGCACCTGCTGGAATGCTAGGATCTGGATTCTGCTTAAGTTCTGCTTTTGGAAGCAGGTCAGGATCAAACACCCACATGTAAGGATCTCCATCAACAAACTCCTCCAAGAATGCATCAACTAGTTCTGAGTGATCATGTAATGCATCAAGTCCTAGATATGGTGATCCACTTTCTTTTAGATAACCAACTTCTGGCTTATCAATTCTTTGAGCACCAATGTATAACGTGTGTTCTTCCCTCAGGAGCGGTACACCTTCCATCAACTCAGCAAGGTCATCAGGTCCTTTGCCTTGTAAGAGAGACGTTGTTCTACCGTGAGCATTCAGTTTTTTGTCTCCGTGGATAGCTTCTTCGTCCTTAGGATCCCTTCGGGCATCCGCATCTCCATCATTCATAATCAATTTGAGAGTACTGTATTCTGGGTCATCAGGATCAGGATGTGCCATAAGGATACCTGCAGCTGCTGCAAGAAATGAGTGGCAGCCATCAAGTTGAATTACCAACTTTCCTTCTTTTGCCCACTCGCAAATTTTGTCACGTATGTACTTTTCAATAACGAGAAGTTTTTGCGCATTCTTAATAGAATCTGTATCACATTCTTCTACCCCTTTAACAAGATCGTCTACAGGAACAACGTGTTCTATTACGCTGGCTCCAGCTGCCCTTAGTGAAGGCACTAGGATCTCTGCTATATACGCAGGACCTCCTGCGGTATCTGTCAGACCTCCACGGCCTGAGCTCAGATTTGCTCCGTTCGTAACAACTATAATATCTTTTCCACTCAGTGCTTCCAAAGTTGCATCTTCATTGATATCAGGGCAATAGTCTCCAGGACCCTTTTGAAAGAGTGCAGAGAACTGAAGATCATCCTGTGGTAAAGCTTTTGCATTGGGAGTATTCATCATAAGAGTAATGGGAAGTGGAGTAGGAATTATTTCTGGATAAGATCAGTAGAAATTTCAGGGTTTTTATCCATGCTGATGATCAGCACATCTCTATATCCAATATTCTCTGCTGGTTCCATGGCAGTTGCGTCGTGGAGTACCTTTCTGTCGTGAACAAGAAGTGTGTCGAGAGGCTCTGCTAATGTTTGCTCAAATAGTGGGTTTTCTTGCTGGTCCTTAGACCAAATACGACTCATGGCACCTTCAATATTTTTTCTTTGCATCATGACGATCGCAAAGAAGTCATGACCATCTTCGTGAATTCCCTCTGGAGTCGCTTTTCCATTTTTATCAGCAAATGAAAGTACACGCACCTGATGCACTTTCGCTTCCCATGGAGTTCCATCTTTTTTCTCCTGAGGAATAGCGGCAAAGAGTTCTTTAATAAGTGCACGTACACATGCATTCTCATATGTAGCTGCTTCCAATTCTGGAAATGCCCTTGGTACTACATTAAATTCAGACAGACCATCTTCTAAGTATTTAGACTGGTACGGAGCATATTCTATGGGCTTGATCGAAATAGCATCTGGATCTTCATCACTCTCTAGGCCCGTGAAAATACCAAACCTTCCGAACCTTCGTAAACGCCATACAGTTTCAGTATCCATAAATGGATCTTGTTCTAAGTTTTCAAAGCTCTCCTGCAACGCAGATAAGTCTTCTTGCATTGAAGGGCTCAGTACGAATTCCTGATTACCTATAACTGTAAATCCTTTAGATTGCACATCATCAGAGATCATTTGAATCTCTTTTTTAAGGGTCAGTTCTGGCTGACTTGCCTCTGGGGTCTTCATGTTTGCCGATGAGGATTCATTGTTCAAATTCATGATGTAAAAGGATTAGCGAATAAAAAATATGACTTGTCAATAATAGTACAAATACGTGTTTTAACAATACTTGTAGGCTGTTTAGTGCTATAATAAAACTAGCAGCATGGAATCAATAGAAGACCTCCTTGAAGAAATTGGCCTCTCAGACAGTGAAGCAAAGCTTTACGTAGCTCTTCTGCGACATGGCCAACAGACCATTACATTTCTCTCGAAGAAGGCAGGTATTAATAGGGGGCTTGGATACACCCTCTTACATGACCTTATGGAGAAGGGTTTGGTGACCAAGACCACCAAGGGGAAAGTATTCTATTTTGCACCCCTCGACCCAAAGCAACTGGTGGAGTACTTAGAAAAACAAAAGAAAGACATAAGTAGTAAACAAGAGCGAGTACAGGCAATGCTTGGACAATTGGAATCGATAACCAATCCTTTAACTGCAAAACCAAAAATTCGTTTCTATGATGGGGCACGGGGAGCTAAAACTGTCCTTGATACAATCCTCATGGCAGACCGTAAGGAGCTTAAGGCATTTCTTTCACTGGAAGACATTACAACGTTTGTCGGAACAGAGCAGTTTGGATCCTTTATCAAAAAACTTTCTACAAATGGATTCGGATTAGAAGCTGTATGCACCAGAACGAAAGAGGCAGAATCAGTGGAGGGAATGCAGACAGATACAAAGCAAAAGAGGCAGATACGATTTGCATCATTGGATATGGCGTTTCCTATGACGATGTTCATCTTCGATGACAAGATCGCCATTATTTCATCATCAGAGGAAAATTTTGCACTGATTATCGAAAGCCAAGAATATGCAGATATGCAACAGAGACTGTTTAACATGGTATGGAGTTCATTGGATCGCACTACTATTCGCATAGGTATACTGCACTCTCTTAGTGGAACCATGGCTATCTCCGAGCGCCCACTCGTAGATGCAATCTTAATGGCGGTCAATGAAATTAATGATAGTGGTGGCATACTCGGACGCCGTATTGACCCTATAGTTGTCGATGGAGAATCGGATACCGAAGTATTTGCACAAAAAGTAGAGGAGTTGATAACGAAACATGATGTGTGTTCTATCTTTGGAGGATGGACATCTGCGAGTCGTAAGACCATGAAGGACATACTAGAAAAACACTCTCACTTACTGTGGTACCCCGTGCAATATGAGGGGCTCGAAGAATCTCCAAACATTATTTATGCTGGAGCAGCTCCTAATCAACAGATGCTTCCTGCTGTCGACTGGGCAGTCGAACACTTGGGTAAGAAGTTCTTCCTCGTGGGTTCAGATTACGTTTTTCCGCGTAGTGCAAATGAAATAATGAAAGGCAGGCTGGCAGAGCTCGGTGGTAAAGTTGTGGGAGAAGAGTATCAAAAGCTTAGTGGGTACAATTTTGCATCTGTCGTACAAAAAATAAAGGAGGTGAATCCTGATGTTATTTTAAATACCATTAATGGAGATGGTAACGTGGAGTTTTTTAAGGAGCTACGAGAAGCACATATAGATCCGAAGTCCACTCCGACAATCTCATTTAGTATTGGTGAAGAGGAAATCAGTAACATGCATCCTGAAACAATGATGGGAGATTACGCAGCATGGAGCTATTTTCAAAGCATCAAGTCACAGGAGAACAACGTATTCGTACAAGATTTTCAAACAAAATATGGTAGGCATCGTGTTACAGGAGACCCTATAGAAACAGCGTATAACTGTGTCCATCTTTTTGCAGACGCTGTAAGAAAAGCGGGAACTGATGATGTCGATGCAATACGCAGTAGTGCGTTAGGCCTTTCTATGGTTGCTCCAGAAGGCGAAATTCAGATAGATAGCGATAGTCAGCACGTCCATCGCACTGCACGCATTGGACAGATTCAAGAAGACGGCCAATTCGAAATAGTATGGAGCTCAGAAACTCCGATAAAGCCAGATCCGTATCCTAAGTACAAATCTAAGAAGGAGTGGGGCGAGTTCTTAGAGGGGCTCCACAAGAAATGGGGTGGCCATTGGGAGAACGAGTAAGATCCACCCTCAACAAGTCTAAGATTGTCCCGTCAGCCCCGCCATTGATGTACTATAGAACTGTGAAAAAGTACGTTCTCTCTATTTGCATTGTCGCAGCTGCACTGCTTCTCTATCTTCCGTTTGTCACAAACGGATACATCAATGTTGATGATGCAGGACTGATATGGAATAACAGCACAGTGACACAGTTAGATATACCAAGAGCCTTTTCTTCGTATGACCCAGAACTGTATATTCCGCTTACACTTCTTACGTATCAAATCGAATACCTTATCTCTGGTGCAGCACCGATTGTCGTGCACCTGACGAATGTTTTGTTGCACGCACTGTCTGCACTGCTCGTATTTTTTATTACAAAAAAACTTACACGCAGCACTGCTATAGGACTGCTTACTGGTTTACTGTTTGCAGTACACCCGATACAAAGCACTGCGGTGCTCTGGGCGAGTGCCCGTAAAGATGTTCTCAGTAGTGCGCTGATGCTTTTGTCTTTGCATCTCTACCTCAAAGAAAACAAGTGGAGCATTGCCGCGTTTGCTGGTGCTCTGCTGTCGAAAATTTCTGTCGTGATACTACCCATACTTTTACTACTAATAGATGTCTGGGAAGGAAAACCTATGAACCGTGATCGTATCAAAGAGAAGTGGCCTTACTTTGGCTTAAGCTTCCTGTTTGGTGCTATAGCAATTTTTGGAAAGACAAAGAACCTTAGTAACCTTAGTGCCGTGGATTACCTCCTGCTTAGTGCAAAGAATATTGTGTTCTCTGTGCAAAAAATCTTTGTACCTACTGATCTTTCGTTTATGTATCCACAGAGCACAGCAGTGTCTGTATTTGCACCAGACTTTTATATTCCGATACTTCTTCTGATTGCCGTAGCTGGATTGCTATTTATATTGCGAAAGACACAACCAGTACTACTGTGGTGCACTGCATGGTTTTTGATCTGCATGGCACCAAATTTGCTAACGTATTCACAAAATCGTGACATCATCTTTACCTCCAATCGCTACGTGTATCTCGCATGTATCGGTGTGTTTTTATACATCAGTTCTTTGCTTGTTACACAAAAACGCAACGTCGTACTCGCAGGTTCCATAGTTCTTGTTGGAGCATGTAGCGCACTTACAGTAGCCGAAGCACGTACATGGAGCAGCAGCGAAACGCTTATGCGTAGCAGTCTTCGTGCTGGATACGACCACCCAATCATCCATCAGTACCTTGCTATGTCTTTGCGATCTAAAGGGCAAGACGATGAAGCACTGACAGAATTTATGTTGGCAGCTCAGGCTGGTAACCCACACAGCTACAAACTTGCAGGGGATATGCAAAAAGAACGTGGTAATCACGATGAGGCAATGCGTCTGTATGAACAAGGTATGGAAGCTGCACGCGTAAGAGGAGCTTATGGATCAACAGATCTTGCTGCACACTTTGAGATTGCAGGGATACGCCTCGCACAAGGAAGACTCCAACAAGCAGAATCCATATTACTAGAAGCTAAAGATCTTGGGGACCATATCGCCAGTGTGCATATCAATTTAGGCACTCTGTATTTACAGACAGGGAATATTGCACGTGCTAAAGAGCACTTGATTACAGCAACAAAGCAAAACACATTCTCGGCAGCTGCGTGGTATCACCTCGCATTTGTTTATGGACAAGAAGGAAATCTCGACAAAGCAGAAACAGCACTCAAACGTGTACTACGGATAGATCCAAACTACGAAGGAGCTGCCGAAAACTTACAACAGATTCAAAACTTGTAACATGCGAAAGCACCTCCCCTACATTGGTTTTCTCATCGCTTTCCTCGGCATCTTCTTTTATGGGATGAATATGAGTGACATATTGGGTCATGATTATTTCTTTACATTTCCAAGGCTACTTACCGGAAACTGGCATTTTGCCCATCAAGGGTTAAAACCTTTTCTCTATACACCACAACTCTGTGGGGGGCTGCCGATATATGCCAATCCAC
>Ga0209501_10000144_pt1 | contig 90212 bp, 74 predicted proteins | sample ArcticOcean_MG_C_4_FD_187434 | JGI IMG/M metagenome (GOLD analysis project Ga0209501, IMG submission 187434) | Marine microbial communities from western Arctic Ocean - ArcticOcean_MG_CB4_134 (SPAdes) (version 2) | ecosystem: Environmental > Aquatic > Marine > Oceanic | place: Arctic Ocean... | reverse complement strand
TCCGATCCGAACTGAGATAGGTTTTATAGATTTGCTCATGCTCGCGCATTGGCTGCTCTCTGTACCTACCATTGTAGCACGTGTGTAGCCCAGGACATAAGGGCCGTGATGATTTGACGTCATCCCCACCTTCCTCACAGTTTGCACTGGCAGTCTTGTTAGAGTTCCCGACATTACTCGCTGGCAACTAACAACAGGGGTTGCGCTCGTTATAGGACTTAACCTGACACCTCACGGCACGAGCTGACGACAACCATGCAGCACCTTGTTTAGTGTCCGAAGAAAAACCTATTTCTAGATCTGTCACCAAACATTTAAGCCCTGGTAAGGTTCCTCGCGTATCATCGAATTAAACCACATGCTCCACCGCTTGTGCGGGCCCCCGTCAATTCCTTTGAGTTTCATTCTTGCGAACGTACTCCCCAGGTGGGTCACTTATCACTTTCGCTTAGCCACTCAGACCGAAGTCCAAACAGCTAGTGACCATCGTTTACGGCGTGGACTACCAGGGTATCTAATCCTGTTCGCTACCCACGCTTTCGTCCCTCAGTGTCAGTTGATTATTAGTGACCTGCCTTCGCAATTGGTATTCTGTGTAATATCTATGCATTTCACCGCTACACTACACATTCTAATCACTTCATAATAACTCAAGATAACCAGTATCAAAGGCAATTCTACAGTTAAGCTGCAGGATTTCACCTCTGACTTAATTATCCACCTACGGACCCTTTAAACCCAATAATTCCGGATAACGCTTGGATCCTCCGTATTACCGCGGCTGCTGGCACGGAGTTAGCCGATCCTTATTCTTACAGTACCGTCAAGCTTTCTCACGAGAAAGTTTTTCTTCCTGTATAAAAGCAGTTTACAACCCATAGGGCATTCATCCTGCACGCGGCATGGCTGGTTCAGACTTTCGTCCATTGACCAATATTCCTTACTGCTGCCTCCCGTAGGAGTCTGGTCCGTGTCTCAGTACCAGTGTGGGGGGTCCCCCTCTCAGGGCCCCTATCTATCGTAGTCTAGGTGAGCCGTTACCTCACCTACAAACTAATAGAACGCATACTCATCTCATACCGTAACCTTTAATCATAAAAAGATGTCTTTAAATGATACTATAGAGTCTTAATCCAAATTTCTTCGGGCTATCCTCTAGTATGAGGCAGATTATATACGCGTTACTCACCCGTCCGCCGGTCGTCAGCAAAGTGCAAGCACTTTCTGTTACCCCCGACTTGCATGTATTAGGCCTGCCGCTAGCGTTCATCCTGAGCCAGGATCAAACTCTTCATCGTTAAATTTATAAATATATTTAACAACTAAAGAATTCTATTCTATCATCTCAAAATGGTTTATTCTCTGAAAATAAATTAAAAATTTATTTTACGCTGTCAATCATTCAATATTTTAATGAACATAGATTCTTATCTGCTTCTTCTATAAAATATAGCAGGACGCAAATATAGAACCGTTTTTTTTGCTTCCAAAACTTCAATTAGTAAATAAATTAATATTTATTAACAAAATTTAACCATACAAACGGCTGTTTTGGCTAATAGCGGATGCAAATATAGTATCTTTTTACTATGTACAAAATATTTTACAGGTATTTTTCAGAGAAAAATTTGATGTATCTAGTTGTCAATTAGTTAACTAAAGGAAAAAGTTCCAAACTAATCCAAACCTAAATGAAAAATCTCTGTAGGGATAATTTGGAGCAGAATAAAAATTATAACCAGTAAATGAAGAATTAAAATGCTCTAATTTAAAGTACAATCTAGTTTGTTGAATTTTAGCATTTACAAAGAAATCTATTAATGGAAATCCTCCAATTTTTTTGATGTTTTGCGTATAAAATTCAGACAAAAGCGGATCATATGAATTCATGTAAAATTTTGAAAAATAGCTAACACTAAATCCTGTTTGTAAAAAAAGTGCCTTATCAAGTAGATGACTACTGAAATAAACTGAATTTCTTGCAATTAATTCAGGAACATTAAGTACTCCAGAAGCATTAGAAATTTTCTGATACTGTATTTCGTTGTCAATGAAAAACTTATTTATTGAGAATTCTCTTGATATTCTAAATTTAATTAGATTTATATTTTCTGGGTATTGAAATGGCTTTACGAGATTAAGATCATCTTTTTTAAAGTAAGTGTAATTATCAACACCTATGTAATCAAAACTTATATTTAAGTATTTATCAGACTTGATTTCTAAGCTAAATTCTTTATTCTCAACATTTTTAAAGCTGTTTTCCCAATTATAAGAAATATAATTGCTCTTAAATAATGAAAAATTATAATTCGGCTGATGGGAAGAAATGGATATATTACCCATTATGTTTATATCATCATTTAACTTGTAGGACAAAGTGCCGTCTAGTGTATTACCAGAGATATCCTCTGAAATTGAGGATGAGAAGTTTGCATTAACATTAAATTTATCTGTTCTTTTGGAATAAGATCCATAGAATATCATACCACTATGTTTAATTTTATCAAGAATCCCTGAAGTGTTTAAAGAATCAATATTTCCAAAGCTATATTTATGGTTATTATATTCCAGGCCTAAATTAAAATCTCCAAGTTTTTTTGTTTTATAATCAGCATCAATTTTAAATAAAAAACTTCTTAATCTCGATTTATCATTAATCCCTGAAAAATTATAGGATTCACCAAAATATTCATTTGCAGAAGACTGATTAAATTTATAAAATCTTTTTTCATACGAAATTGTATTTCCAATAATTAGGTTATTTGACTTAATAGAATCTGATTTCTTGTTTAAATTAAAGCTATGATCAATATAATATCTTCTTCCAACAAGCTCATTATCTGCATTCTCAAAATAAGGATCAAAAACTGATCTATCTAAAAATTGATCATCACCATTTTCAAAATCTATAATATCTTCATCTCTTATACCCCCATTTTGTTCTGCAAATAATTTTTGACTAACATAATGCGTCCTAAGTTTATATTTTTTGTCTTTAGAATTATAATTAGTTGAAAATCTAAAATTTGATGAGCTAGATAAAAAGTGCTGATAGTTTCCTAAAGATCTAAGTCCTTTTCTAGAAATAGTGAAATTGAATTGTCTTGAAGTATTTAAAGAATAAAGAGCATCCAATAAGTGTCCCTGCTCAAAAACTGATCTATACATCAATTCTGTAAATGGGGTTGGTACATCATAATAATTCACATCTTCTATCTCCATATAACTATAATGTTTTGCTCTAGAACCAAAAGATGGAAAAAGCTTTACTTTATCAACACTATAACTTAAATCATTATAGGTATGTCCAGTATTAGAAAAAGGAATTAATTCAAAATTATCTTTCCTTAAATAATTTATCTTATGAAATTTATTTATTGTTAATGATGTGTCTACAATTATTGTATCACCATCGTGATTTATAATTAGATAATCCTCTATTTTTGCATTTAGATTTTTTAATAATCTTGTGCTTCTTTGATCTCCATAATTACTTCTAATAGAATCCGCTAAACCTGACAATGAAATATCTTCATTAAGATCAATCATTGGCGGTTTTTGTTGAGAATATGATCTGACAATGAAAATTGATAATATAAATACTAGAAAATAATTCTTCATATTCAGCTAATATCGTTACAAAATTAATTACATTCCAATATATCTAGATTAATTAACAAAATTTTCTGATGTTAGAAGCGCAATATTCAGATCATGATTTTGAATGTGGGACTGATGAAGCTGGAAGAGGATGTTTATCAGGTCCAGTAACTGCGGCTGCTGTTATTTTAAATAAAAATTTTAAAAGCAAGCTAATAACAGACTCAAAAAAATTATCTATAAATCAAAGAGAAAAGGCAAAACAAATAATACTAAAAAATTGTATTGCATATGCAATATTTAATGTAAGCAACCAAAAGATAGATGAAATAAATATTCTTAATGCTTCAATATTAGCCATGCAAAAGTCAATAAATAAATTAAATCATAAAGTTGATTTTATTATCGTAGATGGAAACAAATTTAAACCTATTAATAATATTGAATTCAAGACAATAATCAAAGGAGATCAAAAATATTTAAATATAGCAGCGGCTTCTATACTAGCAAAAACATATAGAGATAATTATATGGAAAAAATACACAAAGAATATCCTGAATATAATTGGGAAAAAAACAAAGGATACCCAACTAAAGAGCATAAACTAGCAATTAAAAAATATGGTATAACAAAATATCATAGAAAATCTTTTAAGCTATATGACGAACAATTAAAAATCAATTTTTAATTTTATAACGTGATTATATCAAAGATTAGATTAAATCTGTTATATCTTTTTATAGCTTTTTTTATATACAGCTGTAATTTTATAGATAAAAAACCTTCCTCTCTTGATGATTTCATTCCTCAAGAGGCTTCAATAATCATAAGAATTGACAATCCTAATAAATTTAAAAGTGATATTTTAAATAATTCTCTTGCATTAAATATTTTTAATAGTGAGCATAATTACAATTTTAAAAAACAAATAAAAATAATTGAAAATTTATCTGAAAATAATCCCATTTTAATATGTCTTTCAGGAGATAAAGAGAATAACAGTTTTACTATTCTAACCCGACAAAATAAAACTGATCTAGAAATTAGTAATGATAATATTTATAAAAAGATTATTGATAGTATTTATATCATTTCAAATTCAGCAAATCAAATCGAAAAATCAGTATTAAATAAAAGCAAACTATATGAAAAATATAAAAATTTAAATTCAGAAGATGCTTCATTTTCAATTTTTGTCCGAAGTCCTTTTTCTAACAATTTTTTTGAATCAATTTTTGGAGAAGCTTTCAGTAATGTTAATAATGATTTATTTCTCAAAGCAAATTTATTTAATGATAAAATTCTAATTAATGGAATGTCTGTAATGACTGATTCAACAGCTCTATCAAAAAATATCTTAAAAAATACCAAACCAAAAGAGAATAAAATAATTTATGCTATTCCTAATAATTTCAAGAATTTCTATTCAATAAGATTTGATGATTTTCAAATGTTTAGAAAGAGCCTTATAAATATTGACAAAGATTCAATTAATATTGAGAGAAAAATTCTTGATGAAATAGTTGAGATAGGAATAAGTGAAATTGAAGAAAACAAAGTAGTTATATTAAGATCAAATGATATTAACAAAACTTCTATTGAAACCCAGAAATATAAAACTTATAATAACTATAAAGGCAAAGAAATACTAGAAATTCCGGAAACAGAAGAAATAAATAGTTTAATTAATTCATTAGAAACTGGGATTGATCTTGATAAATTGGTAATTATAGATGACTACATATTTGCTTCAAATTCCCTAAAATCCCTTAAAACAGTTATTGAAAACTATTTCTTAAAGAACACATATCAATACAGTGAAAATTATAAGAAGTCTAAATTATTTATGTCCAAAGAATCTTCATTTGATATAAATTCAAAGAATGGTTCGTTAATTAATTTTCCGAAATTAATTGGATTAAAATCTTCAAAAAATGAATTTAATAATGTCAAGTTTCAAATTGTGAATGAAAATGAAATTTTACACATAAATGGTGTAATAGATAATTATAGTAATGAAAGTTTAGACAAAGAGATTAGTAAAATTTTTACCACAAAAATTAAAGGAAAAATTGTCATGAAACCTCATTTTGTTACAAACCATATAACAAAAGCTAAAGAGATTGTAGTTCAGGACAATAACAACTATTTATACCTGATTTCAAATCAAGGAAAAGTGATTTGGAAAAAGAAATTGGCTGATAAAATCCTAGGTGAAATAAAACAAGTTGATATATATAAAAATGGAAGGTTACAACTAATATTTGTTACAGATAAAAGACTGTATGTTCTTGATAGAAACGGTAAAGAAGTTAAACCTTTTCCAAAGGTTTTTAGAGATAAAATAACACAGCCTTTGTCAGTTTTTGATTATGATAATAATAAAAACTATAGATTTCTTATAACACAAAATAATGAGTTATTAATGTATAATAGTAAAGGTAAAATCATTAAAGGGTTTAAATATGACAAATCATCTGAGATAATTTATTCGCCAAAGCATTATAGAATTAAAAACAAAGACATAATAACTGTGAAAACTGAAAAAGGTTTAAAAATTATAAATAGAAGAGGAAAGATTAGAATAAAAATTAAGGATAATATTAATTTTTCTAATAGTGATGTTTTCAGATTGAATAATTATTTAATAGGCACATCTGAAAAAGGAAATTTAGTTCAAATAGACATGAATGGTTCAGTTTCAACTAGAAGATTAAACTTGTCTAATAGTCATAAGATTAATTCTAAGTACAATTTAGTTTCAATTATAGATGGGAATAAATTAACTAACCTAAATAAATCAATAGACCTTCCTTTTGGGAATTATTCAGAACCAAAAATTTTCAGTTATAACAAAAGAAAGAAGTTCTCAATATTTGATAATCAGTCAAAAAAAATATATTTATTTGATGATAAGCTAAATTTAGTTGAGAGTTTTCCAATATATTCTATTTCAAATATAGATTTGGACAATATTGATAAAGACCAGAATTTAGAGCTAATACTAACTGAAGATGAAAACTCAATTAAACTTTATGAAATCAATAACTAATGGATAATTGTTGCATCAAACAATTTTCTGAAATTCTTTAAAATCTTCTTTTTAACTTCATCAATATCAACCTTTTCAATACCAAGCTCAATATTTAAAGAAGTAACAGAATTATTCTCAATACCACATGGAATAATATTGTCAAAATATTTCAAATCTACATTTATATTTAAAGCAAACCCATGCATTGTTACCCATCTACTGGCACGAATACCCATGGCACATATTTTTCTAGGAAATGGTGTGTCACAATCTAACCAAACGCCTGTTTTACCTGGGTTTCTTTCAGCTTTTAGACCAAAATCATTAAGAGTTAAAATTATTACTTCCTCTAAAAATCTCAAATACTTATGAATATCAGTGAAGAAGTTGTCTAAATCTAAAATTGGATAACCTACTATTTGTCCAGGGCCATGATAGGTAATATCCCCTCCTCTATTTATTTTATAAAACTTTGCATCCTTCTTTGTTAATTCATTCTGGTCAATTAATAAATTTGAGATATCTCCACTTTTTCCTAAAGTATAAACATGCGGATGCTCTACAAAAATTAAATAATTTTTTGTAGAATCATTAGACCCCTCTCTTCTATTCTTCTTCTTTACTTCTACTATGTTGTTTAAAAGTTTTTCTTGGTAATCCCAAGCTTTTTTATACTCAACTAAACCTAAATCTTTTATTTTAACTTCTTTATTCATTAATAATTTTGATACTTAGGATTATTTAAAATAACTAGAGCAGCAATGACTCCTGGAACCCATCCGCAAAGCCATAATAAAAACACTATTATAATTGAACCACAACCTTTATCAAAAACAGCTAAAGGGGGACATAAAATAGACAAAATTACTCTTATTAAACTCATATAAATTTTGAAATATAAAGATAATTAATCTATTCCATAATTTATTTTAAAGCATAATTATTTATAAAAATTAATATTGATATCCTGATCATTTAAAACTATATTTGCTTATAGATAATTTAATTTCTTAATGAGCAATTTATCTGAGCAAGAAATAGTTAGAAGAGAAAAACTTAAAAAGTTAATTGAGATGGGTATTAACCCATACCCCGCTGAGTTATTTCCAATAACAAATAACAGCCAAAAGATTAAAGATAATTTTAAAAAAGATACGGAAGTTGTTATTGCAGGCAGAATTATGTCAAGACGTATTCAAGGAAATGCAAGTTTCGCAGAAATTCAAGATAATTTTGGAAGAATTCAATTGTACCTAAACCGTGACGAAATATGTGCTGGAGAAGATAAAACATTATATAATGAGGTTTATAAAAAACTTCTTGATATTGGAGATATTATAGGTGTTGAAGGAAAATTATTTAAAACTAAGGTTGGTGAAAAAACAGTTTTAGTAAAAAATATTACCATCTTAAATAAGTCTATAAGACCTCTACCTCTTCCAAAAAAAGATGCTGAAGGGAATATCTATGACGAATTTACTGATCCTGAGCAAAGATACAGACAGCGGTACGTTGATTTAATCGTTAATCCAAGTGTTAAAGAGACCTTCATTAAAAGAACTAAAATTATCAATAGTATTAGGAGTTTTTTAAATGACAAAGACTATCTAGAGGTGGAAACTCCAATCTTGCAGCCAATCCCTGGAGGAGCAGCAGCAAGACCTTTTTTAACACATCATAATGCTCTTAACGTACCACTATATCTGAGAATTGCTAATGAGCTTTACTTAAAAAGACTAATAGTAGGTGGTTTTGATGGTGTATATGAGTTTGCTAAAGATTTCAGAAATGAGGGGATGGATAGAGCTCATAATCCAGAATTTACAATGCTAGAATTTTATGTAGCATACAAAGACTATTTCTGGATGATGAAAACTACAGAACAACTACTTGAAAAGGTTGCTTTAGGCTCTAATGGGAATACAAAAATTAAGTTTGGTAAAGAGACTATTGAATTTAAGGCCCCTTATCCTAGAATTCCTATCCTTGAAGCTATAAAAACATATACTGGAGTAGATGTTTCTAATATGGAGGAAAATGAATTAAGAGAGAGTGCAAAAAAAATGGGTATAGAAGTAGATAAAACTATGGGTATAGGCAAATTAGTAGACGCTATTTTTGGTGAGAAATGTGAACATGAATTTGTCCAACCAACATTTATAACTGATTATCCTAAAGAGATGAGTCCATTGACTAAAGAACATAGATCAAATCCAAGACTCACAGAAAGATTTGAATTAATTATAGACGGTAAAGAAATTGCAAATGGCTATAGTGAATTAAATGATCCTATTGACCAAAAAAAGAGATTTGAAGAGCAACTAAATCTTTCAAAAAAAGGAGATCTTGAAGCAACTGAATTTATTGACTATGATTTTTTACGTGCTCTTGAATATGGAATGCCTCCTACATCTGGTATTGGTATTGGTATTGATAGATTAGTAATGTTAATGACGAACAAGAATTCTATCCAAGAAGTATTATTCTTTCCACAAATGAAACCTGAAAGAAAAAAGATTGAATTAAGTGAAAATGAAAAAGTTATATATAATCTATTATCAGACGAGAAAGTTACTCTATCAGAAATAAAAGAGAAATCTGAACTGAGTAATAAAGCCTGGGATAAATCAACAAAAAGCTTAAGAAAATTAGGATTAATTTCAGTTGAAAAAAAAGATGATAATTTGTATATTTTTAGATTAAAATAAAGCAAGTGAAAAAGATATACTTACTGTTAACACTAATTTCACTTTCCCTCTCATGCCATGATGAAAATCCAATTGTTAAATTTCAAAAAGAATTGATAACTAATGAAATTACAGGCAGTAATATAGCTGCAGTATTTCAAGATGATTCATTAGTTTACAAACATGTTATGAATTCAGGTAAAATGGGTGATATGGATATAACAGATGAGACCATATTCCCAATTTGGTCTATGTCTAAGCCAATAACAACTGTTGCAATGATGATTTTAAAAGAGCAAGGATTGGTTGATTTTCAAGATCCTGTTTATAAGTATATACCATCATTTGAAAATTTAAAGTGTAAAGGGCCTCAAGGAGTTTATCCTTGTAACAATACGATGAAAGTTATTGATCTACTAACCCATAGATCTGGTTATACTTACTACAATGAGGATGGAGAATTAAAATTTATAAATCCACAACTTGCTGGTCAATCAAAATATTCAAGTAGTTACAGATTTAATAATTTGGATGATTTTGCAGTGGCTGTTTCAAATCAACCATTAGAATTTGAACCAGGATCTATGTATATCTATGGTATTAATCAGGCAATTCTAGGTAAAGTAATTGAATCTGCTACTGGAGTTTCATTTTATGAATATTTGAAGAAAAATATTTTTGATAAGTTAGGTATGAATAACACTAAGTTTTATCTAACTAAACAGGAGAGATTAAAAGTACAACCACTATTTGTGAATTTTGTTGCAAATACACCTCCATGGAACCCCACTGACCTTAATCTAAAAGGATTTACAAGGCTTTTAGATGAAATGTCATATGACAAAGACAATAAAGCTCATTTTGGTGGAGAAGGTTTAGTTTCTACTTTTCCAGACTATATGAAATTCTGTAATATGTTGGTAAATGATGGGATCTATAATGGTGAGAGAATTCTGTCTGAGGAAAGTATTGACATTATGACTTCAAAATATACTGAGGGATATCCTAATAAAAATGAACCATTTTTATTTCCTGATCAAATAGGTTCTTATTTTGGATTTACTTTTTATGTAATAGAAGATTCTGAAATTGAAGGAACAAATTCATCCATAGGAACATATGGATGGTCAGGATATCATAATACTCACTTTTGGATAAATCCAGAAAAGAAACGCTATGGTCTTTTTATGTCAAGATCGCGTGAATTTAGTTTTGATATAGGGAAGGACTTTAGAATAGCTGTTAATTCAGTATATTAAAAAATCAGAAATATTAAAATTGATAAAATAAATACTATATTTAAAAAAAATACTCTACAATGAAAAAATTATATGAATTTTTAAAAGTAAAACTTTGTTATAGAACATATTGGAGACAATGGATATTAGTCCTAGTTATTTTTTTAATATCACTATCAAATTTTGCTCAATCTCAACAATATTCTTCAATTGAGGAAGTAAAAAAATTAAACTATGAACTTTTTGAAGAAATTGGATTTGATGAAAATCAAATGAATCATGTATGTAGAGCAATATATTCTACGCAAAAAAGAGCTAGTTATTTAGCTGAAAATGGAGTCTCTCCAAATAAAGAAAAACTAGATCAGCAGTTTAAATCCTTAATACTAAGAGTTCTGTCTGAAGAAGAATTCAAGAAATTTGAATCCATTAGACATAAACTTAAATAGATTTTTCTTTATTCAATTATAATTGGTCAAAATTGATTTACACGGATTAAAGTATTCTCAAGTTGAGGAAATACTTGCCAATTGGCTAATCACTCAATATAATCTAGGTAATAAGGATATTGAAGTAATTACTGGCAGCAGTGAAAGAATGAAAATTCTTGTAAAAAAAATCTGTGAAGAATATGGTTTTAGAGTAGATCAATCATGGACTCAAAATACAGGATCTCTAATAATCAGTAGCAAGGAAATTTAATTAGCTTATTAACAACTAATTGTTGATTTAAATTAGGACATGCGTCTTTTTTACATTGAATTTTAAATTAAATTTATAAAGTTTTGTTTCAAAAAATTTATAAATTTAATAGCTATTCAAGACGATCAACAGAGTATTGGTACAGGCATGTATCAAACTAATCCTCACTGGTCCACTATTTTGATATTTTCTAAAAATTTGTTGATGTCTTGAATACTATTTCTTGATTACAATAATTTCTTGACCTATACTTATCCCTTCAGAATTTAACCTGTTATAATTGATTAAATCATCACCGCCTATACTGTCCACCTACTTCAAATAGTGCATTTGTAATTTGGCCTAAAGAACATTTTTTACACACTTCCATTAAGGATTCAAAAATGTTATCGTTGTGTATGGCTTTTTGTTGCAACTCTTTTAATAATGCATCTGTATCATTTGCTTTATGAAGATTCTCTAATGTTTTAATCTGAAATTGTTTTTCGTCTTCAGTTGCACGAATCACTTCCGCTGGTAAAATAGTTGGTGAACCCTTAGAACTCAAAAATGTATTTACACCAATTATTGGGAAGTCTCCATTGTGTTTTAAGGTTTCATAATATAAGCTTTCTTCCTGAATTTTAGAGCGTTGGTACATAGTTTCCATAGCTCCAAGAACGCCTCCTCTTTCAGTAATTCTATCAAATTCAATAAGTACAGCTTCTTCGACCAAATCGGTGAGCTCTTCAATAATAAATGACCCTTGAATTGGGTTTTCGTTTTTAGCTAATCCGAGTTCCTTATTGATAATCAACTGGATTGCCATAGCCCGACGTACAGATTCTTCGGTTGGCGTCGTGATAGCTTCATCGTAGGCATTAGTATGTAAAGAATTACAATTATCGTAAATAGCATACAAGGCTTGAAGCGTTGTTCTAATATCATTAAAGTCTATTTCCTGAGCATGCAAGCTACGTCCAGAGGTTTGAATATGATACTTCAGCATCTGCGCTCTTGCATTGGCTCCATATTTATGTTTCATGGCTTTTGCCCAAATTTTTCGAGCTACACGACCAATTACAGCATATTCCGGATCGATACCACTTGAAAAGAAAAACGATAAATTTGGACCAAACTTATTGATATCCATTCCTCTTGAAAGATAGTACTCTACATAAGTAAAACTATTAGATAAAGTAAATGCTATTTGCGAAATTGGATTTGCTCCTGCTTCGGCAATGTGATACCCGGAAATAGATACCGAATAAAAATTACGCATATTATTCTCAATAAAATATTCTTGAATATCTCCCATGAGTCGTAATGCAAATTCGGTAGAAAAAATACAGGTATTTTGTGCCTGATCTTCTTTTAAAATATCAGCTTGAACAGTACCTCTAACTTGAGATATGGTCTTGGCTTTGATATCCTGGTAAACATCGTTTTGCAAGACTTGATCTCCCGTTACACCAAGAAGCCTCAACCCTAAACCATCATTCCCTTCTGGCAACTCGCCATTATATTTCGGGCGTTCTTTTCCTTTATAAATCTTTGTAATTTTTGCTTCTACATCTTTATCTAAACCATTTTCCTTTATATAAATTTCACACTGTTGATCGATGGCTGCATTCATAAAAAACCCTAATAACATTGGCGCTGGACCATTAATTGTCATACTCACTGAAGTCATTTCATTTGCCAAATTAAAACCAGAATACAATTTTTTAGCATCATCTAAACAACAAACAGAAACTCCTGCATTACCAATTTTTCCGTAAATATCTGGACGATAATCAGGATCGTTTCCATATAAAGTTACACTATCAAAAGCAGTTGACAAACGTTTTGCCGGCAAACCTAAACTCACATAATGAAAACGACGATTGGTTCGTTCCGGACCGCCTTCGCCTGCAAACATACGTGCTGGATCTTCGCCTTGACGTTTAAAAGGATACAATCCAGCAGTATAAGGAAATTCTCCTGGTACATTTTCTTGTAAATTCCATTTTAAAACATCTCCCCAAGCTTGATATTTAGGCAAGGCAATTTTAGGAATTTGTGAATGAGATAAGGATTCAGTATGCGTTTCTATTTTCAGTTCTTTACCACGAACTTTAAATGAATAGATTGGGTTTTTATAGCGATTTATTTTGTCTTTCCAGCCTGTAATAATTTCCCAATTATATGGATCGAGGTTTAGCTTTACTCTGTCAAATTCTGCAATAAGTAACTTTATGAAGTCTTTGTTGTCATCCTGTCCCGAAAGCTTTCGGGATTGTTTTAGGATCTCATTGCTATTTAATCCGTTTTTAGCAATAAACGACGTCTCTACTACGCTCGACAAGACATTTGATACTGAACAAATTGTCTTATAAATCCCATACAATTTTTGAGCAACCTCACTTTGTTCTTTTCCTTTTTTATCGTACGCTCTATTATTTTTTGAAATTTCTGATAAATAACGGACTCTTGCTGGTGGAATTATAAAAACTTTTTCACTCATTTCGTCTGAAATGGTAAAAGTTGATTTTAAATCAGCATCAGTCTTTTCAACCAACTTATCCATAATCGCTTTGTATAGCGTATTCATACCAGGATCGTTGAATTGCGATGCAATGGTTCCGAAAATCGGTAACTCTTCTTGAGGAATATCCCAAAGATTATTGTTGCGCATATATTGCTTTTTAACATCCCGCAAGGCATCTAACGAGCCTCTTTTATCAAATTTATTAATGGCTACCAAATCTGCAAAATCCAGCATATCAATTTTTTCCAACTGTGTTGCTGCACCAAACTCCGGTGTCATGACATAAAGAGACACATCACTATGCTCTATTATTTCAGTATCAGATTGACCAATTCCAGAAGTTTCTATAATGATTAAATCATACTTAGCAGCTTTTAAAACTTCAATGGCTTCACTAACATATTTTGATAAGGCCAAATTGGATTGACGTGTTGCCAAACTACGCATATACACTCTTGGCGAATTAATTGCGTTCATACGAATACGATCTCCTAATAATGCACCTCCTGTTTTTCGTTTAGAAGGATCTACCGAAACAATACCAACAGTTTTATTTGGAAAATCGACTAAAAAGCGTCTTACCAATTCATCAACTAAAGACGATTTTCCCGAGCCTCCTGTTCCTGTAATTCCCAGAACTGGTGTTTTAGAGGTCTTGTTTTTATTATGAATTATTTCTAATACCTCTTTTGCTACTTCTGGAAAATTTTCAGCAGAAGAAATAACTCTTGCTATTGCTTTAGAGTTCTTTTTCTTAAGAATTTTATCCTCGCCATTTAACGATTCGCCAATTGCAAAATCAGATTGTTCAACCAAATCGTTAATCATACCTTGCAAACCCATTTCTCGTCCGTCATCTGGCGAGTAAATTCGGGTAATTCCATAATCCATTAATTCTTTAATTTCTGAAGGAAGTATTACGCCTCCACCACCACCAAAAATCTTGATGTGTTCAGCTCCTTTTTCTTTGAGCAAATCATACATATACTTAAAATACTCATTATGTCCACCTTGATATGATGTTAAGCAAATAGCATTTACATCTTCCTGAATGGCAGTGTTTACAACCTCTTCAACACTTCGGTCATGTCCAAGATGAATAACTTCTACTCCAGTTGCTTGAATAATACGACGCATGATATTTATTGCCGCATCGTGTCCGTCAAAAAGTGAAGCTGCTGTTACTATTCGTACTTTATGTTTTGGTTTGTAAGGTGCAATTTGTTTCATTCTTAATACAAGTTGATTTTTGGTGGTGCAATTTACGGAATATTAAAAATCTAAACCTTTTTTAGGAAATAGAATAAAGTGTGTCTCCTTTTTTAACTATCTAAAATTTTTTTTAGGTTTTTTCTTTTTTAATATAATATCATCATAACGGTACAGCTTATATCGCTCAATTAGATCAATTAATTTTTGAGGATATTTCTTGTCAGTTGCATACCCAGCTTTTTTTAGTCCTTTTGCCCAGGACTTGTAATCATCTTTTTTTAATTTAAAAAGCGAAGCATATCTATCTCTAGAAGATAAAAATATAGAATGATCTCTGAAAGAAAATTCTGGTGAAGAGTATTTTCTAAAACATTCCTGCTTTTTATCATCATCATGATAAATTTTTGGCCCATTCCAATCATGACATTTAATGCCAAAATGATTATTTGCATTAGCAGCCAATCTTCCCTTGCCAGATCCAGATTCTAGAATACCTTGAGCGAGAGTAATACTTGCAGGTATATCATATTGCCTCATTTCATCCATTGCAATTTTACTATAATATTCAATATAATCTTCAGTAGTCCTTACCACAGGGATGATGGGCTCATCAATCTTTATGGATTTTCTCTTTTTAGATTTTTTTTTCTTTGAAGCAATTTCCTTTCTATCATCTTCATAATTATAAATAGTTCTTTTTGAACCACAACTTTGTAAAAAACAGACACACAATATAAATACTAAATACTTTTTCATTTCAATAATTCAAAGATAATTCAAATTAAATTGAATTTACTTTATCTTTGCTTAGCTAATTATCATTCTTAAGTATGGATGAAAAGGATTATTACATGACAGAAGAAGGATATAAATGCTATACTGAAAAATATCATTTAAAAAGAGGCTATTGTTGTGAGAGCAGTTGCAGGCATTGTCCATATGGTTATAATCCATATACTAATTAATATTAATTATGACTTTTAAAGAGCAGATTAGAAAGAGTATTCCCAATAAGCTACCGGCTAAAAGAAAATATGATTTAAAAATAAATCATGCTCCAATTCGAGAAAATGTCTTGACAAAAAATGAAAGAAAATTAGCACTTAGAAATTCTCTTAGATATTTTAACAAAAACCATCATAGTTTATTAATTAAAGAATTTAATGAAGAATTAAACAGATATGGCAGAATATATATGTATAGATATAGACCTGACTATAAAATGTATGCCAGGCCAATTAATCAATATCCTTATAAATCAAAGAAGGCTGCAGCAATTATGTTAATGATTCAAAATAATTTAGATGAAAATGTGGCTCAACATCCACATGAATTAATAACATATGGTGGAAACGGATCTGTGTTTCAAAATTGGGCTCAATATCTAATTTGTATGAAATATTTGTCTGAAATAACAGACAAGCAAACCCTTGTAATCAACTCTGGACATCCTCTTGGGCTTTTTCCATCAAATAAAAATGCTCCTAGAGTTGTAGTCTCCAATGGAATGGTAATTCCAAATTATTCAAAGAAAATAGATTTTGAAAAATTTAATGCACTAGGCGTTACTCAATATGGTCAAATGACAGCAGGGAGTTATATGTATATAGGACCTCAAGGAATTGTACATGGGACAACAATAACAATATTAAATGCCTTTAGAAAAATAGGGAAAAATCCTAAAGGGAAAATCTTTCTAACCTCTGGTCTTGGAGGAATGAGTGGAGCTCAACCAAAAGCTGGGAATATATCAAAATGTATTACAGTTTGTGCAGAAGTAAATATAAAAGCTGTTCAATCTAGGTTTTCACAAGGTTGGGTAGATGAAATAATTGATAATTTGGATTTACTTGTAGACAGGGTTAAAGATGCAATAAACAAAAAAGAAGTAGTATCCATAGCATATCATGGAAATGTAATAGATGTATGGAAAGAGTTTTACAATAAAAAAATTCATATTGACATTGGAAGCGATCAAACATCATTGCATAACCCCTGGTCAGGGGGTTATTATCCTGTTGGATTGAGCTTTGACAAAGCAAATGAAATGATTTATCAAAACCCTAAACTTTTCAAAAAAAAAGTTAAAGAAAGTTTAGTTGAACAAGCGAAACTAATTAATAAACATGCTAATAGAGGGACATATTTCTTTGATTACGGTAATGCCTTTCTTCTGGAAGCATCCAAGGCAAAGGCAGATGTAATGAGCAAAGATGGAGTTAATTTTAAATTTCCAAGCTATGTTCAAGATATTATGGGTCCAATGTATTTTGACTATGGGTTTGGTCCATTTAGATGGGTTTGCTGTAGTGGAAAATCTGAAGATTTAGATAAAACTGATGAAATTGCTTGCAAAGTCCTTGAAAGAATAATGAAAAGATCTCCCAATCAAATTAAGCTACAATTAAAAGATAACATAAACTGGATAAAGCAAGCTAAAGAAAATGCTTTAGTAGTTGGATCAAAAGCAAGAATATTATATGCAAATTCTGAAGGAAGAATAGAAATTGCCAAAGAATTTAATAAAGCTATAAAAAAGAAGATCATTAGTGGTCCTATAGTACTGGGTAGAGATCACCATGATGTATCAGGAACAGATTCGCCTTTTAGAGAAACCTCTAACATATATGATGGATCAAAGTATACTGCTGATATGGCAATTCAAAATGTAATAGGAGATAGTTTTAGAGGGGCAACATGGGTAAGTATACATAATGGTGGTGGTGTAGGATGGGGAGAAGTTATTAATGGAGGTTTTGGTATGGTTATTGATGGTTCTAAAGAAAGTGAAGACAATTTAAAGTCTATGTTGTTTTGGGATGTGAATAACGGTATTTCTAGAAGGAGTTGGGCTAGAAATAAAGCTTCTATTTTTGAAATCAAGAGAGCAATGAAAAAAGAACCTCTTCTTAAAGTAACGATTCCAAATATGGTTGATGAAAAATTAATTGAAAAATATAAATAAAAATGAAAACCATAATTAAGATTACATTAGTATCTGCAATATTACTTTTATCCTCATGTAATGCTATTAGAGTTAGTTCTGACTTTAATGATAAAATTAATTTCAATGATTACAAGACATATGCTTTTTCTAAAAAAGGGGTAGATGAAGTTGAAATAAATGACATTGACAAGAAAAGAATTCTTAATGCAATTGATGTTGAGCTATCAAGCAAAGGGCTTAGAAAAAGCTCAATTGAACCAGACCTTATGGTTAATTTCTTCACCAAAACAAATAAAAAAATAAATTATTATCCAAACTATGATTATTATGGTTACGGCTCATCTCTTTCGCCATGGTACAATACGTATTATTATCATAATTATTCTGAAGGAGTGTTATTTATTGACTTGGTTGATTATGAAAAAAACGAACTAATATGGCAAGGAGTCGGAAAAGGATATATTCCTAATAAGAGAGTAAAGAAAGAAGAACAAATAAAACTCTTTGTAAATAAAATATTAATTCAGTATCCACCGCAAAATTAATTTTTAACATCCAGAACATCTCTTAAAGAATTTCCAAGTAACATAAAAGCCATAACAAGCATCATAATGCATACACCTGGCACAATTGCTAGAAATGGCTCTCCTAATATTATATAGTTATAATGATCCTTAATCATTGATCCCCAGCTTGACATTGGGGGTTGTGCTCCAAGACCAAGAAAACTAAGCCCACTTTCAATTAAAATTGAAGCTGCAAAATTAGCAGCACATATAATAATTAAAGATGAAGTTATATTTGGTAAAATATGTCTTGTGATTATTCTAAAGTCGCTAAAACCAAGAACATGAGCTGCAGTTATAAATTCCCTTTGCTTTAATGATATTACTTGGCCTCTTACAACTCTTGCTACCTCTACCCACATTGTCAAACCAACTGCAATAAAAACCTGCCAAAATCCTTTGCCCAATGCCAAAGTAATACCAATAACTAATAAAAGTGTAGGAATCGACCATGTCACATTAATTATAAACATTATTGTTTGATCAACAAATCCAGAATAATATCCAGAAAGACAGCCCATAATTAGACCAATTATTAAAGAGATAAATACAGCAACAAAACCTATTGAAAATGATATTCTAGCACCTATTATAATTCTACTCAAAACATCTCTTCCAAATTTATCAGTTCCAAAATAAAATTTCTTATGCATTATTGGAGATCCATCAATTAATTGCAAAGACAGAGTTTTATAATCAAATTGATTAAATTCTTGATAATAGATTGTGTCATTACTGATTTTATAATTAATGATTGGAATCTCTATATCAGGATTCTTATCTCCATATAATAATTTATTTATAGACGATTGGGGCTCTATATCATTAGGAATTACTAACATATCCACTTCAAATCCTGGAGCCTTTGAATGGATTGATAAATGCATTTGATTTGCATTTTTTGAATTATCAGGTGCAATAGCATATGCAAAAAAAGCAATTAATGCAACTAGTATAATGAATACTAAACTAATTATCCCAGATAAATTTTTTTTAATATTAAAAAAGGGATTTCTCAAAATTTTCTAATTAAGCAGAATAGACTATCTCTCAACATAGGAGAGTCTTAAATCATTTAAGACATTTAAAGACTCATTTACATAAATGTCTTTAGATAAATTCTTATGCCACCTCTTTCTTTTTTCTCCAAGACTTGAATCTTTAGCAATTAAATCAATTTCATATGGAAGTGATTTAAATGTTAAATCAGAAGAATAATCAGAGAGTTTCTTATACTTCTTTGCTTTTTCCTCATTTAATAATAAATCCTTCTTAAATTTACTATAATTCAAAGTATAAATATCTCTATCTCGAATCGATTTAATCCATTTGGCATTCTCATCAATCAAACGAATAAATTCACTTGATTTCATTCTATTTTTACTAGCATCTATAGTCTTATTATAATCAAATAAACTTTTCCAAGGCTCATATGAAACTGGCTCTATCATATCCCATTCAAGAGGATTTTCTTGATCCTTTTCACCAAAATCCACATAGGTATACTTGTCTGGAACTACAATATCGCTTTTGACACCTTCCAATTGAGTTGAGCCGCCATTTATTCTATAATATTTTTGAGTTGTAAACTTTAATGCACCTAAATCACCATTGGTATTGCTTTTAACCATTCTATTTAAATCAAGAACATTTTGTACAGTTCCCTTTCCATATGTTTGCTTGCTTCCAATTATAATAGCTCTTTTATAATCTTGCATTGCAGCAGCTAAAATCTCAGATGCTGATGCAGAAAATTCATTTACAAGAATCACTAGTGGCCCTTCCCATATTATCGATCTATCCTTATCTCTTAAAATCTTACTTTCCTTATCCATTGATCTTACTTGTACAATTGGTCCTTCTTGGATAAATAAACCAGCCATTTCTACAACAGTCTTTAGGGAGCCTCCACCATTATTTCTTAAGTCTAATACTAGGCCTTTAACACCTAGATTTTTTAATCTGATTATTTCCTTCTTAATATCTTTTGCAGCATCACGGCTAGTTGAATTATCAAAATCAATATAAAATTTTGGCAGATTTATAAAACCGTATAAATTTTCATGCTTACTTACAATTGAAGATCTAACATATGTTTCTTCTAAAAGGACTATATCTCTTTTTATTTTTAAATCTACAACTTCACCATCAACTTTTTTTATAGTTAATATTACGTTAGTTCCTTTAGGACCCTTAATCAATTTTACAGCATCACTAATTGGCATCCCTAAAATACTAGTAGACTCAGATTCATCTTGATCATTTTGACGAACTTTTAGAATTATATCTCCTACCTCTAATAAATTTTGCCTCCATGCTGGACCGCCAGAGATTACTTCTACTACCTCAATCCTGTCTAATTTTTTAACTAACCGAGCTCCTATACCGGCATAATTTCCAGACATATCAACATCAAATCTATCCTTAGCTTCAGGACTATAGTAGATCGTATGAGGGTCATATTGCTCTACAAAAGAATTTATATAAAAACTAAACCAATCTGATCTAGTAATATCTTCATAAAAATCATACATCTCGTTTAAAGTTTTCAATGTTGATTCTCTAGATTCTGATTCAATTTCAGAATTAGATTTTTTTACATATGAAGGATCATCTTCTAATTCCTTTTCTTGCTCCTCTAATAAATTATCATAGATTTCAATTGAAGAAAATTTCAATTGTTTTCTCCATCTATCCTTCATTTCACTTTTATTTTTTACATAATCTAAAGATTCAAAATCAGCATTAAAATTTTCGTCTATTTGGTAATCAAAAGGGGTATCTAATATCTCCTCATAGATAAGTTTTGATTCATTAAATCTTTTTTGACCCCTATTATATGTCAAATCAAAAAAGTCTATTTCTGCATTAATAAATTTATCATCAAGTTGATCTTCATATTTTTTAAATTCCTCAATATCTGATTTATAAAAATACCTCTTATAAGGATCAATTATATTTAAGTATTCATTAAAAACTTTACTGGAAAAATCATCATTAATTTCTTTTTTAACAAAATGCCCTTGATCTAAAACATATGAGATAAGTTGCAAAAGCAACTTATCTTTATCTGTTTGATCAAAATTACTAGAAGTAAAGCTACATGAAGCTAGCCCCAGAATAAAAGTTAATGATATTACAATAATATTTTTCTTCATATATCAATAATGATTCGAAAATACATCATTATCTTCTATTATATGTATAATTTTTTGTTAAACATTACAATTATTTATTTACTTACTTTTGTATAGATTATTTTAGATAAAAATGGAAAAAAGACCCCTTATACTATTAACCAATGACGATGGAATTACTGCTCCTGGATTAAGGACATTAATTAAAGTTATGAATAAAATTGGTGAAGTTGTAGTTGTTGCTCCAGACAGTCCTCAAAGTGGAATGGGCCATGCAATAACAGTTAATGATACACTATACTGTAAAAAAGAGTATATAGACAATGGTCCTCAAACTGAATATAGTACTTCAGGAACACCTGCTGATTGTGTCAAACTAGCAGTTAATGAAATTTTAAAAAGAAAACCAGATCTATGTGTTTCAGGAATAAATCATGGATCAAATGCCTCAATAAATGTTATTTACTCTGGAACAATGAGCGCAGCTGTTGAAGCTGGCATTGAAGGCATACCCTCAATAGGGTTTTCCATTTGGGACTATAATTGGAATGCAAACTTTGAAAAATGTGAAAAATACATTGAAATTATTGCAAAAAATGTATTAGAAAAGTCTAAAGAAAAAAACATAATTTTAAATGTTAATTTTCCTAAAATTGATAGAACTGATTATAAAGGAATCAAAATCTGCAGACAAGCAAATTCTTATTGGAAAGAAACCTTTGATAAAAGAAAAAACCCTAATGGCAGAAATTATTACTGGCTAACTGGTAAATTTATTAATCTTGATAAAGGGGAAGACACAGATCAATGGGCATTAAACAATGGATATATATCAATAGTTCCTGTCAAATATGATATGACTTCATATGATGAAATTGATAGAATATCTAAATGGAATCTAAATGATTAAAAAGGAAATTATAATAGGGCTTATAACTGGATTTATTGCAAATATATCTGGGTTAGTACTTGCAATTTTATTTCTAAATGACAATCCGTCTATTATTGAAGTTATTGTCAAATCCTTTGAAGAAAGATTATTAAGTAAGCTAATAAGTTTGGGGGCAATCATGAATCTCTTTGTTTTTTTTGTATATATAAAAAAGAGGCAAGAAAATAGAGCAAAAGGGGTATTAATGGCTACAATTATAATTGCAATAATTACAATAATATTAAACTTAATATAATTTGAAATATTATATAATTGCTGGCGAAGCATCTGGAGATTTACATGGGTCTAATTTAATTAAAGAATTAAAAAAATTGGACAGGAACTCTAGTTTTAGGTGTTGGGGTGGTGATTTGATGAATGAACAAACAAATAACCTTGCCAAGCACCATAAGGATTACTCTTACATGGGTTTTCTTGAAGTTTTTTTAAATCTATATACAATAATAAAAAATATTTCATTTTGTAAATCTGATATTCTTAAGTATAATCCAGATATTATAATATACATAGATTTTCCAGGATTTAATTTAAGAATTGCAGAATGGGCAAAAAAAAATGGTTTTAAAAATCACTATTATATATCTCCTCAAATCTGGGCATGGAAAGAAAGTAGAATAAAATTAATTAAAAAGGTGGTTGATAAAATGTATGTTATACTTCCTTTTGAGAAAAAATTCTACAAAGAAAAACACAATTTTGATGTTTCTTTTGTAGGTCATCCCTTAATGGATGAAATTAGTGAAGACACTTCTAAATTAAGCCAAAAAATATCAGAAGATAAAACAATTCTTTTACTCCCAGGAAGTAGAGATCAAGAAATTAAAAAATTGCTGCCTATAATGCTAAGTGTGGTATCAGAATTTGAAGATTATAAATTTATTATTGGAGCTGCTCCCTCTCAAAAATTATCAATCTATCAGGATTATGTAAAAGATAGTAATGTTGAGATTATTCAGAACAAAACATATGAACTATTAAAAAATTGTACAGCAGCTATTGTAACTTCAGGTACTGCTACGCTAGAAACTGCCTTGTTTAAAGTGCCTCAGATTGTATGTTACAAATCAAGTTGGACTACCTATCTAATTGGAAAAATTTTATTAAAAAATCTAAATTATATTTCATTAGTGAATTTAATTGCAAACAAGTTGATAGTAAAAGAATTAATACAAAATGCTTGTTCTAAGAAAAATCTAATAAAAGAACTAAACATAATTTTAGAAAAAGAAGAAAGAGCAAAAATAATTAGCAATTATAATAAACTTGAAAATAGTCTGGGAGGAAGAGGTGCAAGTAATAAAACTGCAAAAATTATATATAACTACTTAGTAGAGGAAAATTCTGGAACAAAAGACTCATAATACTTGTTAAATTCATCTTGAGTTTTAATTGATTTATATCCCTCATCCTTAAACAACTTTAACCATAATTCAATCTGCTGAGGAGTTTTATATCCTCTTACAGAATTAATTAATTTTGAACTATTATCCATAAAAATAATAGTTGGATATGCACTTACATTTAAATATCTAGTTAACTCATGAGTTCCATTTCGTCTTTGTGATTTCTCAGGTTGATAATTAGGGTTAACAAATAATCTTCCATCATAATTTATTTCTGCATCTCCTTCAGCATTAAATTTAACAGCATAATAATGTTTATTTATATATTCTGATACATCTTTATTTTGAAAAGTATTTCGATCCAACATTTTACATGGACCGCACCAATTTGTATAAAAATCTATTATAATATTTTTCGGATTCTTTTTTTGAAGTTCTAGTACTTGATCAAGAGTTAACCAATTTATCTCTTGTGAATGAATCTGAAAAAAATTAAAAACAATCAATATTGTAAAAAGAAATCTTAGCATATTATTTATTTTATTCCGTGCATTAATTTTTTAATTAGAGGATGCAATAATAACGATAAAACTCCTAATATTATTGGTATAATAGTAAAAATTAAGAAAAATCCTGATAAACTATATTCCTGAGTAATCTTATCAATATCGCCTCCTATATAATGTGCTAATTTCTGTCCAATAGCTATGGCTAAATAATATACTCCAAACATAAATGCTATCATTCTTGCAGGTATTAACTTACTCAAATAAGACAATCCCATTGGAGATAAACAAAGTTCTCCCAATGTGTGAAATAAATACGCTAATACTAGCCACATTATACTTAAACTTGCAGTTTCAGCTCCAGATGGAACATTGCGTGCGCCAAAAGCTAAAAAGCCAAAGCCAATACCTAATAAGGCCAATCCTAAAAAATATTTTACAGAAGCTGGCGGATTATATTCACTATCCCACCATTTAGTAAATAATGGCGCAAATACTATTATAAATAATGAATTTAATATTGCAAACCAAGTAACAGGGATCTCAGTTTCAGTAGACTGAAATTCAATAAATAATTTATAAATAACAATTCCCCATATAATTATAAAACTAAGTCCCAATATTGTATTAGACAATGCTATTTTTTTATATGTTATTCTAAATAAATTAATAAGAACATAAGTAATTATAGTAAGAGGAATAACTGTTACTAATAAATCAATTATTTTAAATATTGTTGCAGCACTACCATCTAAAAATCTGTCTGTGAAATCTCTTGTATAAATTGGTAATGAACCCGCTCCTTGTTCAAACCCAGCCCAGAAAAAAACAGTAAATAAGCAAAAAATTGAAAAAGCAATCATCCTGTCTCTAACAATCTTAGAATACCTAGGAATTCTAATAATTAGCACTATAATAAAACTAATTACAGCCAATAATGCATAAAATAAAGAATCTCCCATCCCAAATACTGTAAAATTGAATGTCTGAATATTTCCTATTTTACTTAATGGATCATTTACAATAAAAATAAGTGCACACACAATAAAAATTCCTATTAATATATAATCTATTAATAGAAAAGGATTAAGTTTTTCAGTATTATTACTTGTTTGTATCTCATTAACTTTTTTCTTGTCTGGTTTATCACCAATATTTCCAAATAAAGGTTGTGCATAATAAAACTGCAGCATTCCTAAAAACATAAAAATACCTGCTAATCCAAAACCATAGTTCCAACCTATTTTCTCCCCAATCCATCCACATAACATAATTCCAATAAAAGCACCAGCATTTACTCCCATATAGAAAATATTATAGGCTCCATCCTTTTTATCATCTCTCCCTTCATACATTTTAGAAATTATAGAAGTCATGTTTGGCTTGAAAAAACCATTACCTATTATTAATAAAGTAATTCCTATATATAGAAATGTTGGCGTTTCTACAGCCATTGAAGCATGCCCTAAAGTCATAAAGAGTGCACCAATAACTACTGCCATTCTATAACCAATTTTATTGTCTGCTAGCCAACCACCTAATAGAGGAGTTAAATAAACAAACATTGCATATGTACCAAGCAATGACAATGCTTCTGAAGAAGTCCATCCCCAACCGGGATTATCGCCAGTAATAAGGCCTGTTAAAAAAATAACTAAAATAGCCCTCATCCCATAGTATGAGAATCTTTCCCACATTTCTGTAAAAAACAGGACAAATAAAAGTGAAGGATGCCCTAAGACACTCGTTTTGAAAAACTCAGCATTAGAATCTTGATTCATATAAATTTTCTTAAGCTAGAGATCCTTCTGCATTATGGGTTAATCTCTTTAATGGTTTAATGATAAGCAGAACTAATAAACCAAAGATTGTACAAAAAATTGCAATACCAGTAAAGATTGCAAATTCACCCATTTCTGTAGCTGATTCACCCAATAGGCCTGCAACCTTATTACCTAACCCTGTCGCTGCAAAATAGGCCCCCATCATAAAAGCCATCCATCTATCAGGTGCAAGTTTTGTAATAAAAGATAATGCTACAGGAGAGGCACATAATTCCCCAATAGTATGGAACAAATAAGCTAACACCAACCAATGCATACTTGATAATCCTTCTGCCTCATATTGCATAGAAGCTGCGGACATAAAGAAAAAGCCCCACCCCATTATAATTACTCCAATTGCCATTTTAAATAAAGAAGAAGACTCTCTTTTTCTGTTTTTCCACCATACCCAAAAACTACCAACTATCGTGGCAAATATTAAAATAAAAATAGCATTAACTGACTGGAACCAACTTGCAGGAACTATGAAATTCTCAGTTAAAACTAAATCAGTTTTTTGTGCAGCATATACATTTAGTAAACCACCAGCTTGTTCAAACGAACCCCAAAAAACAATTACAATTAAAAAAGCTAAATAGGTTACTAAAATTCTATCTTTTTCAATCTTATTTCCATCATTATATACTACTATACCCACTCCTACTGCAAAAGCTAATCCCATTACTAGCAATCCATAATCTAAAGAACCTTGAAATTGCCATATAAAGATACCTAGGAACAGTGTTAATATAAATCCTACTAGTGAATTAGTTGATTTAAAAATTGCAAAAATTAGGTTGCCATCTGTTTTTTCACTTTCTTCTCTTTCATCTACAACTAGATTACCAACATGAGTTAAATATCGCTGTCCATACCAGTATGTCAACTGACCAAAAGCCATCCCAATACCTGCTAAACCAAAGCCGTAATGCCATCCAATAGTCTCTCCAATATATCCAACTAGTAATGCAGAAGCTGCAGCACCTAGATTAATGCCCATATAAAAAATATAAAAACCCATATCTCTTTTATCCTGCTCGTTTTTAGGATACAGACCTCCAACCATAGTTGAGATGTTAGGCTTTAACATACCTACACCCATAACTATTAAAGTAAGCCCAGTATAAAATGCCCACATGGCTTCTATTGCTAGAACAGAATGTCCTGCAACCAGTAACATTCCGCCAACAAAAACTGATTTCTTTTGTCCTAATATCTTATCTGCTATAATTCCGCCAGGAATTGAGGCTACATATACAAACATTGTATACCATCCATATAAAGCAAGAGCGTCTTCATTGCTCCAGCCTAATCCTGCATTTTCAATCCCAACCTCACCAACTAGATAAAGCACTAAAATTGCTCTCATTCCGTAGTAAGAGAATCTCTCCCACATTTCAGTCAAAAACAAAATATATAATCCAACTGGATGACCTAAAAATTGTTTTTGATTAGCTAATATATTTGAATCTGTCATAGTGTATAAATTATAAGATTCACTAAAATATTATAAATTATCTAATAATTTTGATTTTCTATAATAAATTATATTAGCAATATATTATTATTGTAGAATATTATATTTGATTTATATTAAATTTCAAAAATGAGTAAAGAAATTAATGGCTTTTCAAAACTAAGTAAAGAAGAAAAGATAAACTGGATAGTAGATAATTTCTTCACAGATACAGTAATGGCAAAAAGTGTGTTAAAACAGTATTGGAATGAAGATAATAAACTTCAAAAACTTCATGATGAGTTCTCAGAAAATACATTGAGTAATTTTTATTTGCCTTTTTCAATAGCTCCTAATTTTTTAATAAATGGCAAGAAATATAGTATTCCTATGGTAATTGAGGAGAGCTCTGTAATTGCTGCGGCATCAAAATCAGCAAAGTTATGGTCTGATCTAGGAGGATTTAAAGCAAAAGTAATTTCAAAAATAAAAACAGGTCAAGTTCATTTTACTTATACAGGAGATAAACAAGCCATTAGTTCTTATTTCAATTATATAAAGCCCACATTAATTCAAGATACTGAAAGCATAACGACAAATATGAAAAAAAGAGGTGGAGGAATAATTGATATTTCATTAATTGACAAAACCTTTGACATGAAGGGATATTATCAAATTAGTGTTTCATTTGATACTATTGATGCAATGGGAGCTAATTTTATAAATTCTTGTTTAGAACAAATTTCAAAATCATTTAAAGATAAAACTGATATATTTAAAGATTGCATAATAAAATCTAATGACATTAAAATTATAATGAATATTCTATCTAACTATGTTCCTGATTGTCTTGTTAAAGCAGAAGTATCATGTAAGGTTGAAAAATTAAATAAAAAAGAAGATTTTAATGGCTATTGTGAAAAGTTTGTTCAAGCTGTTAAAATAGCAGAATTAGACACATATAGAGCTGTTACTCATAATAAAGGCATCATGAATGGGATTGATGCTATTGCTGTTGCAACTGGAAATGATTTTAGAGCAATTGAAGCTGGAATTCATGCATATGCATCAAAAGATGGAAAATACAGAGGTTTGACTCATGCTAAAATTGAAAATGGTGTTTTCTTTTTTTCAATTGAAATACCGTTAGCACTAGGAACTATTGGAGGAATAACAAACCTTCACCCTCTAGTTAAGCTAGCATTAAACATGTTAAATGACCCAAATGCTGAAGAATTAATGGAAATAACTGCCGCTGTAGGTCTTGCTCAAAACTATGGCGCATTAAGATCGCTAATAACATCTGGCATTCAGAGGGGACACATGAAAATGCACTTAATTAATATTTTGAATTCATTAGAAGCAACAGAATCTGAAAAACAATCAGCTGTAGAATATTTTAAAGATGAAATTGTTAATAATAACAATGTTCAAAGATATATAACCAAACTTCGCAAATCTAATGAAATATAAAAGCAATGGTAAAATATTATTAACATCTGAGTACTTAGTATTAGATGGTGCTTTAGCATTAGCTCTTCCATCAAAATTATCGCAAAATCTTGAAGTAAAATATACAGATAATAAAAAAGAAATTAATTGGATAAGCTATGATTTTAACAACGAAATTTGGTTTAGTGAATGCTTTGTTATTTCAAAAAATAAATTTTCATATAAAAACAAAAAAAATAAATATTCTGATAAACTCATTTCAATTTTTAATGGAATTGAAAAACTTAAAGAAGGTATTTTTTCTAATATAGGAGCTGAATTTACTACTAGATTAGAATTTTCAAAAAATTGGGGATTAGGATCTTCTTCTACTTTAATTAATAATTTATCACTATGGGCAAAAATTGATCCTTACGATTTACTTGATTTAACATTTAAAGGTAGTGGATATGATATTGCGTGTTGTAATAAACTTAATCCTATAACATATGTGAAGAATAAAAATAGCAGAATAATAGAAGATTCTGATTTTAATCCATCATTCAAAGAAAATTTATTTTTTGTCTATTTAGGTCATAAACAAAACACATCAGAGGCAATAGAAAATTACAGATCCATGCCTAATGACATAAATAATATTATCCCAAAAATCAACTCAATTAATTTATCTATAATTAAATCAAATACATTAAATGAATTTGAAAAATTAATTGTAGAACATGAAGAAATTATATCAAAGACTATAAATATAGAACCAATAAAAAATAGACTATTTAGTGATTACCAGTCAGGTGTTGTTAAAAGTCTTGGCGCTTGGGGTGGAGACTTCATGCTTGTAACAGGAAATAAATCAAGTTTGAGTTATTTTAGCAATAAAGGATATAATGAAATTATTCCTTATAAGGATCTTGTATACTAGATTAGTAAAACAAAGACCTATTATCTTCGATTTCAGAAGATTCTAAAAGAGCTTCATAAACTTTAGAATTATATGAACCTAGAGTTATTGAATTTAAAAGATTCGTATAATTTTGATAACTACTCATCACATTAGCATACTTTATCCTATCAACTTTTACATAGAAAACTCCTTTATTTCCAATAATACCCTTCGACATTACTCCTTCACCTATTCCAAAAGCATGTCCAATAACATTTGGTTCATTACCAGTACCCGAAAGAACAGGGTTTTTCATATTAACGGCTAAAGCAGTTTGAATTGTTTGGTTTTGACTGGATGAGATATCATCAAAAGATTTACTTTTTATCCTATCTATAATCATTTTAGCCTTTTTTTCTTTTTTAATTTCAGAGATAGCTGTAATAGATGCTTTATCAATTGACATCAATCCTTCTGGGTTAATTGAAGTTAGCATTGCAACTAAATAATCTCCATTTTGTAGATTAAATCGTCTTATATCATCAAGATTTGTATCAGGATTATAAGCCCATCTTACTATTGCTCTTTGAGAGCCTACTCCAGGAATATTTTCGTTTAGTTCTCTAATATTATTAACAGGATTAACTTTATAATTAAATTCACTGGCTACATCTCTAAAATTAGATTTTTCAATTGCTATTTCAAATTTTGAAGTAATATTAAAGATACTATCTATAGTTCGTTCAGAAGCTTCAAGTTTAAGAGCTAAATTTGCAACTTTAACTGCCTTTTTTCTTTTAGATTGAGATAAGATTTCAATAATATGAAAACCAAAATCAGTTTCAACAACTGATATTTTACCAACTCTGTTTAGAAAAGAAAAATCTTTAAACTCAGGGGCAAATCCATCTATATATGAAAATTCAATTTCACCATCATTTTCATTACTAGCTTTATCAGAGGATAATGATAATAGGCTTTTAAATTTGCTAGGTCTTCTTACAACAATTCTATATATACTATCTGCCTTTTTCTTAGCCTGCTCCTTTGTTCTTGTTTCATTAGAATCACTTCTTAAAGATCCACTGTATGGAATTAATATATGTCTAACCTTAACAGAATCAGGGATTCTTCTAGAATCTACTAATTTTGTAATCTTTATAAATTCACCTTCTTTGTATGGACCATATACCTCTCCCTTATTTAAAGAATATATTATAGGCATCATTTCTTTTGAGAAAGAATTCTCAAAGACATAAGAATCATATAGTTTAATAGCAGAATTTAGATTTAAAAATTCCTCATCATTTCTAGTATTTTTAAATCCTAATACTTTTTTATTTGTTTTCGTTTCAAAATCAAATTCTTCACGATCATTTAGTAATTCTGTAAGTTGACTCTCAATTTGCTTTTCATCATGTTTAGATGAGTTTTCTTCAAACTTAACATATATTAAATTTCTAGAAGCTTTAACCTTATAATCATTCTCATTTTTCTGCATGTATTTTTTTACATCAGATTTTGTTACCTTAACCAATGAGTCAGGTATAGTTGAAAATGGGATTTTTATATATTTTAAATCAATATTATCATTTTCATAATTGTATTGGGTTTCCCCTTCAAAGACAGTAGAATTGATTCCTGATCTTATCAAGTTAAAATATATCTTTTCAAGTCCTGAAGATGCAAGAGTTGATTCATAATTATTCCAAGATTCATAATTAATTTGAGTTCCCTGTAAATCCATTGTCTCAGGAGATATTTCTTTTAAGTTAGATATAAACTCATTTAATTTTCTTTGATCAAATTCACCCTGAGGATCTTTAAATTCATCAAATGATAATAAATTGCTTTTTAATAAATCTCTCATTAAATCTCTTTCAACAGTAATTTGTAGTTTATCAAATTCAGAGGCTAATATCAATTTTCTCAATTCAACATCCCAAATAGCATTCATAGATTGAACATTTGTTCCTGAACCTCTGTTTTGACGTTCTAAATTTTCAACTTTTCTCATAAAATATTCTCTCTCCATCTCAATCCCATTAACAGTTGCAATAACATTTTGATCTGGCAGAGAAAATCCACTGCTATTTCTTATTACATCTGCTAATACAAAAGAGAATAATGCCATTGCAATAACTACTATTAAAAACAATGATCTTTGTCGTATTTGATTTAAAATTGCCATTTAAAATTAATTTTAAATATAGTGGCCAAAAGTAGTATTTTATTGTTAATTATGAAAACTTAAGCATCTATCTTTAGAGAAACTAAATTTATTCTAGTATTGGAAACATCTAGAATCCTAAACAAAAAATTACCCACTTTAATTTCTTCTTTTATTTTAGGAATTTTTTCAGTACTGTTTACAATTAATCCTCCTAAGGTTTCATATTCTTCACTAACTGGAAGGTCTAATTTATAATTCTCATTAAGATAATCTACCTCAATTCTAGCAGAAAATTCATATTCATTATCAGACACCTTTTTCTCAATCAATTCATTATTGTCAAATTCATCATCAATTTCTCCAAAAAGCTCTTCAACTATATCCTCAATAGTTATCATTCCAGATGTACCCCCATATTCATCCAAAACTATTGCTATAGTTCTACTTTTGGCAGTTAATAAATTTAGTACATCCTTAATAAACATTGCTTCAGGAATAAATTCAACTGGCATTAATATTGATTTGATAGTTTTTGGCTTATTGAATAAATCCGAGGAATGAGCATATCCTAAAACATCATCAATTGTGTCTTTATAAATTAAAATCCTAGAATAACCTGAGGAAATAAATAATGACTTTAAATTGGATATGTAATCATGGATCTCAACTGCTACTAATTCAATTCTAGGGATCATTGCATCTCTAGACTTTAACTCTGAAAAGTCCAATGCGTTTTGAAAAATTTGAACTTCACTATCAATTTCTTGATCTTCCTCAACTGCATCCATTTGTTCATTAATATAATGTCCTAATTCATCTTTTGAAAAGAGCATTTGCTTATTATCACCTTTCGAATTAAAAAATGTTTTTAAAAAAATATCAGAAATCCAAATAACAAAATCAGATATAAAATAGAAAACTATATAGAAAAAATAAGCTGGTAGTATAAAGAGTTTGAAAAATTTCAAAGAATAAATCTGGAAAAATACTTTTGGCAAAAATTCAGCAGTAATAAGAATAATAAATGTTGAAACAAGCGTTTGATTAATTAGATTAAACTCAAATTCTCTAGTTAATAATGCTCCCATTGTAAATCCATAGATTACTAAAGCAATGTTATTACCCACCAGCATAGTAGTAATAAATTTTGATGGTTTCTTTGTTAGTATTTTTATTATTGAAGAAATAAATCCTGTTTTCTTTTTTTCAATTTCAATCGAAATCTTATTGCTGGAAACATAGGCTATTTCCATGCCAGAGAAAAAAGCAGAAAAAATAAGGGAAATAATGATTATTGGTATATCAGACATAAGAAATTATAATTTACCTCTTTCTTTAAATCTCTTTTGATATTTATTTCTAAACCAAAACATAACAATTGATAAGATTGAAAAAATTAAGAAAATTATTGACCTATAAAAATCACTTTTAAAATTTATAAGAAATTCTATAAAAAATATTATACAAAAACCTAGATAAGCATATTTAAGAAACCCTAATAACTTCATAATAAAAATAGCATTAGTCTATTAAATGTCAATAGAATATTATACATATTATAAATTTAATGATTATTCTTCTAATGTTACATAACCACTTACATCTAAGAAGGTGATTTTTTCAAAGCTTTTGTCAGAATCAAATCCTGATCCATAAATATCTTTATCAGCTGAAATAAATCGAAAAGGATAATTTGTAAACAACCACTCTTCTATTCTATTATAATACATTTGATCAGTCATTAGTGTGTCTTTTAGGTGGGTTATGATAACAACATTTTTTCTTAAATCAATCAAATTTGTGTTAGAATAAGAGATTGCATAATCTGCCGTAATTATACTCCTATTATTATTTTTGTCAAACACCGTAATTTCAACCTTATTTGGAAATTCAAAATATGGGAAATCCATATTAGTAAAATTGAACATTTTTGGGCTTTTCAATATTGAGCTAACAAGTCCTGAATCAGTATAAACCGTGTTTATATCAACAGCAGATGAAATAGATGGTTTTTCTGAACCAATATCAATTACATTTTCCAAATCATTATTGCATGAAATCAATATAAAAAAAGATATAATAAAACTAATTGTTTTCAAATCTATAGCTTAGGCACTTTAACAGATCTTCCTATCCAACATCCTACTCTAATTGTTTCACCTTCTCTTCCTGAAGAAAATATTTCACTTTTTTGAGGTGCTTTTGCTAAATAATTTCTTGAACTTTGATTAGCTGATTTTTTTAGTTTGCTATCAACCCTGCCTGCCTTAAGTGCTTCTTTAGAAGCCAACCAATAAACAGCTCTCTGTGTAAAATTGTCAGATCCGCAATTTTTTGCACTACTAGCATACATTTGAGCAATAGCTAAATAACATTTTCCCATAGATGGGTTAAACTTAAGTGCTTTAGCATAATATAATCTAGCCCTAGAAAACAAACCATCCTTCCTGAATTTCGTTGCAATCCTAAATAATATTTTTGCTTTTTCATAACCATCATTCTCTAACTGAATTGCTTGATTGTAATACTCAAGAGCCTCGGCTGACTTACCCTCCTTAGATTTAATAATTCCTAAATAATAGGATGTAGATGCATTTGGCGCTAACATATTTTTTTGCTGCAGAATTTTAACAAAAAGCTCTGAGTCGACACATTCTTTGTTAAATAATCTATTCAAAGCTCTTTGAAGCCATATTCCATCATCTTTCTTTTCTTCATAATTCTTCTCATATAATGGAATCAAATTGGCACAATTTGCTCTATCACCAAGATCAATTTCCATTCCTTTAGAAATTTGATCGTATGCCTTTAAAAAACTATTAAATGATTTAACTTTTCTTTGATCTTTTTTAGATAACTCTACTTCAGATTCTGAAATATCTTCAGATAAGAACTTGTTAACATTATTAGTATAGTTTTTAATTTCTCTTTCTACCTTCTCAGAAATTTCATCATATTTAGTAAATAATTCTTCAGCAGATTTTAGCTGCTCATCATAAAGCATAACAATCAATTTAAAGTATGTATATAAATTTTTTGGATTGTTAAATGTTTCTGAATCTGTTATAAATGCATTATCAAACTTGTCATATACATCAGATTTAGTCATATTCAATTCATTCATATAATCATATAGAAGCTGGGCAGATTTTGCCAATACATCTCCAAGCGGAGTTTTATTAGGAAAATTAATTCTTTTTTCATTCCATAGATTTCCCAAATCATTTATATAATTAATTTTTTCTTCGTCTGAAGAGTTTTTAATTTTATATTTTAAAATTCTTTCACCGTAAACAAATATTGCACTATTGAATTTTGGGTTTCTTTCTCTAAGTTCCATCCAAGGCTCATAAGCAGCATCATAATTTTTTGCCTTTACATACTCACTAAAAATAGATAATGAATTAATGTCATCCTCATTAGTCTGTGAATTAACATTTAGTGACACTAATAAAAAACTTAATACTATTACTAATCTGTATAGCCTCATGATTAATTATATTTTCTTTTTATAAACCATCTGTCATTTAAAGATAAACTCAATTGAAAATTGACAAAATTTTCTTTAACTAAATTTTGATCAGTAGTGCCTCGCTTCCCAATTTCAATTACAGTATTCATACTTGAAAAAAGCCTACTAACTGGAATACCTAATCCAAAAGATATGCCAAACTCTTTAATTGACTGATTATTTATGTTTAATCCTGTTTTTTCAAAATATATACCAGATCTATAAACTATTCTTTTCCATAACTTATTAAAAGAATTATAGTCAGGTATATAGAATCCACCTATAGACAAAACAGAAGAGTCTTCAAAATAAGTATTTTGAATATCTAAAAGATCAGAAGAAAAAACACTGCTTTTTATAATATTGTACTCTGAACCAATAAACCAATTTCTAACAGAGCCTATTCCTACTCCAATGGACATCTTAGAAGGCATTTTTAGGCCCGTTTCTTCAAGTCCTAATGATAATAGATCAACCTCAATTTCATTAATTGGATATTCAATACCAGTGGTTTCGCTTACAATAACAGAAGCAAAAGTTCTCTTATTTTTAGAAGTTAAATTATAACTAGGTGAATAAGTGAAAGAGGTGACTAATTGGGTTTTTTCATTAATCATTGGTTTATATGAAACCCCTAAATTATAATTAATGCCACTTAAATCTGATCTGTTTATTTCTCTAGCTTGATAATCCAATGGAAGCTGTTCATCATCATAAAGAAATTCTATTGCACTATTCTGAATATTTCCAAAATTGTAATGGACATCAATACCAATGCTTAGATTATCAGAAATAAGATATCCAAATCCTAAAAATACTTTATTTACACCTCCATTTCCTGAGTATTTATATTGCAATGTATCAATACTGTTTCTAGACTCTAATTTATAACCAACAGAAGAATGAGGAATTACCCCAAATCCCATACCAAATTTACCCATCGGCATATTCAATCCTAAATAATCAAATGTTGTAGTATTTGCATTATCAGAAGAATCAGAAGTTTCTAATTCTGTTGTTGTATGACCAATACCGACAGTAAATTTGACCAATCTGGCCTCATTATTAAAGGAAGACATATTATTACCAACATATGAAGCTGGATTTCTAAAGTTCATATGAATACTGTCAGTATATATGCTAAGTCCTCCCATAGCTCTATTTTCTGTTGTACCCTTAAACTTAAGATTTCCTATACCATAGAATGAATAAGGAGAAGAAGTCCCTTCTTGTCCTTGGAAATTATAGCATATAAAAAATATTATTATGAAAAAGATTCGTTTTATCAACTGTCAATATTTAAATTCAAAATAAAATTTAGACCTTCTAATAAAAAATTTCGATTCGCAAAGATGCTAATTTTTAATGGTTTAGACAAGAAAACTGAATCACCTCCAGTCAAAATAACTTTAATACCCTCATACCTTCCCTGATATTCTGATATAGATTCTCTAATTTCAAAGATAACTCCATTAACTATACCTGAATGAATTGAGTCTTCTGTTGAGGAGCCAATAATATCAGATGGATCATTTTTTTCTAATTTAGGTAAATTAGATGTGTAGTTATTTAATGAACTATATCTCATATCAATACCAGGAGATATAGAACCACCATGATAATTGCCTTTTTTATCAATAAAATCCATCGTAATACAAGTACCAGCATCAATAACTAACACATTTGAATTAGGATAATGTTTTATTGCAGCGCTTGCAAGAGCTATTCTATCAGAACCAAGTCTTTCTTTACTCTTATATAGATTCTTAAAAGGTAATTTTAAGTTTTCAGATAGAAAATATATAGATTGTAAACTTAAATGTTCCTTTATTTCATGATTATCATTAATAGAAACGTTCGATACAATGGCTCTATTGATAGCCTTGTATTTCTGAGTAAACTTGTTTATACCCTCTATGATGTTTGAGGTTTTGACAGTGTCTACTTTAACAATTTTATCATGTTTAAAAACTGCAATTTTACCATTAGTGTTTCCTATATCAATAATTAAATTCATATTATAGCTTGAGCATCAAATTTACAAAAGGATTTTTATAATAATTATTTTGCTCAATAATAAAAATGAATCTATATTTGACACTCATTTTATGGTACCTTAGCTCAGTTGGTAGAGCAACGGACTGAAAATCCGTGTGTCCCTGGTTCGATTCCTGGAGGTACCACAAACCCCCCTTCAAGGGGGTTTTTTGATTATTTATCGTTAACTTCATTAACTTTAAAAAAATTTACATAAAATATATTATGGATTATGCAATAGAAATTTTAAGTTCTGAATGGATAACAACTTCATTAAGTAGCATAGCTTTTATCCTGTTTATTCTATATATAGGTAAAATTAGTTCTGAAAATAATAGAATTAAGTTTATTAAGATTATTGCCTTAATAATGATATTATTCACTGTTACTAATCATGTTACTCATTTAATTAATGGAACCTGGACATTAGACGAACAACTTCCAATACATCTTTGTGGAATTTCTGCCTTAATCTGTTGTGTAATAATGTTTATACCAGAAAATAAAAGACAGTTTCTCTTTGAATTTCTTTTTTATTGTGGGATCATAGGTGGAACAATGTCTATACTAACACCTTTAATTGATAATTACAATGGATCCGTTAACTTTTTCTACATACGGTTTTTTGTAAAACACGCAATTATTATAGCCCTTCCTATTTATTTAAGGAATTATTTAAATATGGAATTAAGAGTGTATTCATGGTTAAAAACATTTATTGCCTTAAATGTATTGCTAGCTTTTATAATTCCATTAAACTTTTATATTGGGTCAAATTATATGTATTTAGCTGAGGTTCCTGCAGTAGATAATCCTTTAATTTTAACTACCCAGTGGCCATATTATATACTAACATGGGAAGCAATTATCTTAATTCTTTTCTTAATTACATATTATTTTTCTAAACCAAAAAAGGCTTAATTTTTTCAACTACTAATAGAAAATAAAAATGTTACTTAAATTTCGTTTACTAAGCTTAATTATTATTTGTGGTATTTTTATAAGTTGCAATAATCAACAAAAAAAAAGTGCTTCTGTAGATAATTATAAAAAAATAGATTATTATTCTGATTCAATTAATACTGTTAGAATAGACAATATAAGTTTAACTACTATAAATGTTTTAAATAATTGGATTGAATATCAAGAGTTAAAAGAAGTAATTAGTTCATTAGAAAATAATGAATTCTCATTCTTTAAGGATAATAAAGAATATATTAGTAGATTTTTTGATGGAATTAAGAGAAGTACGCCAAAATCAATTAATAAACCAGGTATTATCGCTAGAATTTCTGTCTTAGAAACAAAATTTTTAATACTTGAAAGTCACTTTACATCAAATATTATTGATGAAAAATTAAAGAAAAACAGAACAAACGATATATTTTCTGCAAATTCGAATTTTATATATCAGATAAATAAGTTAATTGAAAGATCAAATCAAAAAATTGAGGACTAGTCTTTCTTCTTTTGAGCATTCAATGCATCTTTGCTAATCATTGCCAAATTAAAATTTGGTGCTATCGCTAATGCCTGATCCATTATAGCAATTGCTGCATCTATGTTTTCTTCCTTATTTTCCTTAAATTTCACCAAACCTTTTAAATACAAAAAAGCTGCTTTCATAGAAACCTGATATTGACCTTGAGACTCATAATAAGTTCTCATAACATCATTATTTGAATTTGCTATTCCAAAAGTTATATTTTTAGTAGCTCCCATAAGATCATCTAATTGAATTTTTATATCAGCTAATTCATATGCAATTAGTGGGTTAGGTTTTCTTCTAAACAGCTCCTCATAATGAACAATAGATCTATCAAGCTGATTTAAAAATTGAAGTGAAATTGCTTTTACTTCAACTGCCATATCAGAATCGTTTTTATTGCTTTCAATGCCAATTGTATTTAAAGCTTGAACATGTCTTCCTTCATTCATATATAATACCGCAAGGGTATCAGCTCTAGCTTGACTTGGATCTAATATATTTAAGTGAGTTAAACCATTTATTACTCCTTGAATATCTCCTTGAGATTTCATTTGCTCATAATATTGTTTATAATGATTTAATAGAGAATTATTATCCTGACCATAACTAAAGGAAGTAATAGAGAATAATAATAGGATGTATAAATTTCTCATAATTTTATAATTTAATAATGACGAAACTAATAATAATTAATATTTAAAATGCAATTTGTACTAAAAATTCTCCATAAGTTATTTCATTTCCTGAATCAAAATCTACTTTATAAGCACCCAATTGCATTTTTAGATTATTTCCTTTCAAATATTTAGAAATACCAAATCCATAACTATCAAATGATTGTAATAGTGATTCTGTATTCATATCAAATTCTGGATTAGCCATTTCATATCTAAGATCTACTCCTAATCCATTTTGAATCATATAACCTAAATGAATATTGTAACTATCTCCTAAAATCAGGTGTTCACTAATATGTTGTGGAATAAGAATATTAAATGCATTTTCATCTGTATATACCAGATTTTGGTTACTTGTATATGAATCAGCATATTCAAACAAAAATGAAAAACCTTTGTACTTTAATAGTAAATCAAAAAATAATTGTGAATAATCAGGAAAATTGTGATTTCCACTACTATCATATAATCCAGGATTATCTTCTCCCATAGAGCTACTAACTCCAAAGGTTTTAGAATATGCAACCCCTAATTGTATTTTTAGATTTTCTTCACCAATTAAATCAACTGCAGTAATTTCATTTCCATCGCTAAAGGCTCCTAATGGGTACAGGTTAAGCCTAGATCCTAATTTGAAATCTCCAAGATCAGAATCTCTGGAATCCTCTCCAAATGAATTTTTTCTATCACCTGAAGTAACAGCTAATTTTGGTTCTACTACAAACTTTTCTCCAAAGCTACTCTCAACAAATATTCCAAATTCTTCACTGCTTTGAGTATAGTTTTGACCAAGAAGACTCGTGTCAGTAAAACGCAACATGTCCTCATTGTGAGTCATCTCTAAATTATTATGGAAGACTTGTCTTTTTCCAAAATAAATTGTGGTTGAATTATCTATATGATAACCAATAAAAGCTTCAACTAATGGCTGTGAGCTACTATAATTCATTTGAATTGTAAAACTTACCTTTTCCTTAAAGGCTCTACCTTCAATAAATAAATTTGAATTTTTAGACTTAAACTGTCTTGATATTTCCTTAAACGTCCCTTCCTGTTCATAAGATAAAATATCATTGTAAATATATGCTGGTCTTAAAAAGCCATAAATATTAAAAAGATAATTGCCTTCATTAAAAGAAAATGATATTCCATCTCCTAAATTATAACTTGAATTATTTATTTGGTTTTCCTGTGCATTTATAATAACTGAAAAGCATATAATAATAATTGTTATTAGACTTTTTTTCATTTGTTAATTTATCTATATTATAATTTTATTTATTTAATCTAAATAATTAGTCAAATATCATTAATTTTTAATTAATTATGAATTTATCAAAAAAAATTATTGGTTTATTTCTAGGTCCTATAGTATTTACTTTAATATTATTCTTCTTTAATCCTGAGGGACTAAACTATGAGGCCAAATGTATATTAGCTTCCACTGCATGGATGGCTGTATGGTGGATTACGGAATGTGTACCAATAGCAGTAACTGCTTTACTTCCAATTGTCCTTTTTCCAGTTACTGGAGGTTTAGATCTTCAATCTACAACTGCCTCTTATGGTCATAAATTAGTTTTTTTATTTGTTGGTGGATTTATTATTGCCCTAGCAATTGAAAAATGGAATTTACACAAAAGATTCGCTCTAAATATTATTAGAATAACAGGATCAAAAAAATCAAAAGTTATTCTAGGATTTATGATTGCAACTGCATTTTTATCAATGTGGATTTCAAACACAGCAACTTCAATTATGATCCTTCCAGTAGGTTTAGCAATTATAGCACAACTAAAAGATGATCCAAATACAATAGAAAATGAAAATTTAGTTTTTGGCAAAGCTCTTATGATAGCAATAGCCTACAGTGCCTCTATTGGTGGTATGGCTACATTAATTGGGACACCTCCAAATATGATTTTTGCTGGAGTTGTTGAACAAAGCTATGGAGTAAAAATTAGTATGTTTGACTGGATGAAATTTGGTGTTCCAATTAGTGCTAGTTTACTAATTATTTGTTGGTTATATCTAACTAAAGTTGCTTACAAATTTCCTAATGAAGAATTTTTAGAAGGAAGAAAAGAAATATTAAATCAAATTAAGCTATTGGGTAAATTTTCATATGAAGAATCTAGAGTTTTAATTGTATTTTCCCTAACGGCAATTGCATGGATTTCTAGGGGCTATCTTGAAACAATTATACCAACAATTGATGATACCATAATCGCTATTTCATTTGCTGTAATTTTATTCATTATTCCAACCAAAAAAAATTCAGTTGATAAAACTTTACTGGTATGGAAAGATACTATTAAATTACCTTGGGGCATATTACTATTATTTGGTGGTGGTATGGCTATAGCAAGTGCATTTACAGAAAGTGGACTTTCACTTTGGATTGCTGATCTACTTAAAAACCTTGATGGTATCCCATTAATACTTATAATTCTTGCAATTGTTACAACTATTAATTTACTTACTGAACTGACATCCAATATGGCTACAACAGCAATGCTACTCCCAGTATTGGTAACAATTGCTCTTGCGATTAATGTTCATCCATATTTTTTATTAATTAGTGCAACCCTAGCAGCATCATGTGCATTTATGTTGCCTACTGCAACTGCTCCAAATGCTGTAGTCTTTAGTTCAGGGCTATTAAAAATAGAAGATATGTTTAAAAAAGGAATTTGGATGAATATAATATCAATAATTATAATTACTCTTATTGTATATTATTTCTTACCATCAATATTTGATGTTTCTTCTGAATTAATTCCTATAAATTAATACTTGTCTAAAAGTTTTGATTGCTCTTTTATGGCTTCTTTAAATTCATTACTAATTCTATTAACTAATTCTTGAACGGGAACATCGTCAGAAATATTAGTAACTCCTTGACCTGCAGACCATATGGTACTCCATGCTTTTGCTTCACTATCAAGTTCCTTTCCGAAATCCATTTTAGCTGCTCTTGTCCACATATCCTGAGTAATTCCCATAGATTCTAAGCTAGCTCTTAAGAAACTAGCTGGTACACCAGAAACGGCTGCTGTATATACAATATCAGTTGCTCCTGAATCTATAATCATTTGTTTATAATCTTCTGGAGCTCTACTTTCTTTTGTGTTTATAAATCTAGTTCCCATATATGCTATATCTGCTCCCATCTGTAATGCTGAAGCTACATCCCTGCCATTACTTATACATCCAGATAGTATAACAGTTTTATCAAAAATACTTTTAATTTCAGATATTAATGCCATAGGATTAATTGTACCTGCATGTCCTCCAGCACCTGCAGCAACTAAGATTAATCCATCAACCCCAGCTTCAGCTGCTTTTTCAGCATGTCTTTTTTTTACAATATCATGGAATACCAATCCTCCATAACTATGAACTGCATCAACCAATCTTGAAACTGCTCCAAGAGAGGTTATAACTATAGGCACCTTATGTTTAATACATATTTTTAAATCAGCCTTAACTCTTGGGTTTGTATTATGGACAATTAAATTTACACCAAAAGGTGCAGGTTTTTTACCTGTCTCCTTTTCAAATTCATCAAGCTCAGACTTAATTTGAATTAACCATTCTTCAAAACCCTCGCTTGTTCTTTGATTAAGTGCAGGAAATGTACCAACAATTCCATTTTTACAACACTCTATGACAAGTTTAGGTCCAGAAATTAGAAATAATGGAGCTGCAATTACCGGAACTGAAAGACCATCTAAAAAAGAGATTTTATTTCTCATAATTATTAATTTATTTTTAAAATAAGTTTTCCTGATTTATCACCCGTAAATAATTTAAGAAATACTTCATGAAAATTTTCAATTCCTTCAAAAACTGTTTCATTATCTTTTAACTTTCCTTCTTTAAACCAAGTTGCTATATCAGTAAGAGCTTTCATATAATTTTCTTTATAATCAAAAACTACCATACCTTTCATACTAGCTCTATTAACTAATAATGACATATAATTTGAAGGACCCATTACTTTAGTTTTATTATTGTATTGAGATATAGCTCCACATATTACTATCCTAGCATTTCTATTAATTTTAGTTAAAACAGCATCTAAAATTTCTCCTCCAACATTATCAAAATACACATCAATTCCATTAGGACATTTATCTTTTAATGAAGTGTAGATTTCTTCATTTTTGTAGTCTATTGCATCATCAAACCCTAATTCATCAACAAGAAATTTACACTTTTCTTTTCCTCCAGCTATTCCAATAACCCTACATCCTTTTATTTTGGCAATTTGCCCTACTAAACTACCTACAGCCCCAGCTGCAGCTGAAACCAAGACTATGTCACCTTCTTTAATTTTACCCTCCTGTAAAATTCCAAAATATGCTGTCATTCCAGGCATTCCTAAATATCCAAGAAATCTAGTCAATGGCATATCTCCAGGATAAATTTTATTATAATTATCTCCTGTACTAATAGAGTATTGTTGTACGCCTCCCCATCCTGAAACAAATTGCCCCACTTTATAATCCTTATTATTAGATTTAATTATCTCTCCTACTGTTCCTGCTCTCATTACTTCTCCTAATTGAACAGGTTCAATATATGATCGTGCATCATTCATCCATCCCCTCATGGCTGGATCTAAAGATATGTAGTGATTTTGAATTAAGATTTCATTGTCTTGTAAATCTCTTACCTCAGATTCAACATGTTTCCAAATTGAATCTTCAGGAATGCCAATTGGTCTTTTAGTAAAAAGAACTTGCTTATTTATCATGTTATTTTGTTTTTTATTATCATTATTCTAATGTCAATAAAGATGCCAAAATCAATCTACTGACAAACTGACATAATTAATAAAATTAAAAAAGATAATAAAATTAGTTTCCCTTCCAGTTAGGTTTTCTTTTTTCTTTAAATGCATTAATTCCTTCTTTAGCATCATTAGATTTTATTGCCTTATCCAACATTTCTAATAAATATTGGTGCTGATTAGGTTTTTCAGTAATGTAACTATATGCTTCTAACCCTAGCCTAATTGCAGTGGGTGAATTTTCTAGTATTTCCTTAATTAAATTAGATAGCTCATTATCAATATTATCCTGTTTTGTGAGATGTGTTACAAGACCATATTCTTTTGCTTGCATTGCAGAAATACTATATCCTCTCACACACCAATCTAATACTTTTCTAGGTTGCATTACTTGAATTAAACTAGCCATGACCTGCATTGGGAAAAGACCCCTTTTAACTTCTGGCAAACTGAATCTTAAATTTTTATCTGCAATAACATATAAACATCCAGCTAATATTAAAAACCCGCCTGCATAAACATTTTTTTCTACAACGGAGATGGTGGGTTTATTTATAGAATTAAAAAGATCCCCCATTAAAATTTCTTTTTCAGGAGCTGGTATTGTAGAATTATGAGGTTCAATATCTCCTATTATAGCTTTAAGATCTGCTCCAGCACAAAATATATCACCATTTGCTTTAAAGACAACTATCCAAATAGAATTATTGAAATGTGCATAATGCATAGCAAAAGCTATTTCATTGATCATCTGAGGATGTAAAGCATTTTTCTTTTTTGGACGATTTAAGGTAATTGTAAAAACGTGATCATCTTTACTTATTTCAATAAAATCAAATCTGTATGATTTTATATTTTGAATATCTTTCTTGTTATAAAAATTCATCTATTCGACTTTTAATAATAAATAACCCGCTTCAACATTTTCTCCTTCCTTAACAAATATATCTTTAACTATTCCTGATTTATTTGCTATTATTGAACTTTCCATTTTCATTGAAGATAAAATTAAAAGCTCATCTCCCTCATTGATTTTATCTCCAACTTTTACTAATATTTTAATTATTTGTGATGGCATCGGAGATTCATATCCGCCAATAATTTTATCTTTAGATTTTTCTGGAAATTTACTCTCAACTACTACCTTCTCGTTTCCTAATTCTTCATTATGAATATAAAGATCATTATTAATTTTTACAATTATAAACTTATATAAAATAGAATCTACTTCAATTAATAATGTATCATTATAAAGATTAACTATACTAACATTATAACTATTGTTTGAGACAATGTAATTAAATTCTTTTCCTAAATATCTGTATTTACAATCTATTTCAATATCATCAATAGAATATTTTTCTTTTTCAAAATCATAAAAGTTATTTCTCCATCCAGAAGGTAAAGCTCTTAATAAATTTCTTTTTTTATTTCTGTTACACCAAGAAAAAATAGAGGATGCTATTATGGCAATTATTTTAATTTTATCTTGAACTCTTTCTAATATATGTAACTTGTTTTGAATAAAATGAGTATCATATTTGCCATCTTGAAAATCCTTATTATTTATAATATTTAATAATAAGGATTGATTTGTTTTAACTCCAAGGCATACCAAATTATTTAGCATGTAATTCATTTTACTATGAGCTTCATCTCTGTTTTTTCCCCAAACAATAATTTTAGCAATCATAGGATCATAATAAACAGAAATCATACTATTATCTTCAACAGAAGATTCCATTCTTAATCCTTCAATTTCAGGATATAAAAATTTAACAATTTTTCCAGTCTGAGGCGAAAAATTATCCTTTGGATTTTCAGCATATAATCTGCATTGAATTGCATATCCATTTGTTATTATATCATCTTGCTTTAATTCAATTGAAACTCCCATTGATATTTCAATTTGCATTTTAACTAAATCTAAATTAGTAATGGCTTCTGTGACTACATGTTCAACTTGGAGTCTTGTATTAACTTCTAAAAAATAAAAGTCTTTAGTTTTTTCATCAAAAATAAATTCTACTGTTCCTGCATTATTATAATTTATTGCTTTTGCTGCATTTATAGCAACTTTTGCCATTAGTGATCTAGTTTTATTGTCTAATACCGGGGAAGGACTTTCTTCAATAACTTTCTGATATCTACGTTGAATACTACATTCTCTTTCAAATAAATGAATGATATTCCCAAAATTATCCCCCATAATTTGAAATTCTATATGTCTCGCAGAAGAAATATATTTTTCTAGAATCAAATGATCATCAGAAAAAGATTTCATAGCTTCTCTTTTTGCTGAGTCTATTGAAGAATCAAATTCTGATAAATCATTAACTATTCTCATTCCTTTTCCTCCACCTCCTGAAGATGCTTTTATTAAGATTGGGAAACCTATTTTTTTTGCTTCATTTCTAAATGTTTTTATACTCTGATCCTTATTATTATATCCTGGTATAATTGGAACATTGTTTTTTGCCATTAATTTCTTTGCATTAGCCTTAGAGGCCATAGCCTCTATTGATTCTGGGCTAGGACCAATGAAAATTATTTTTTCTTTTTTGCACCTTTTAGCAAACTCTATGTTTTCAGATAAAAATCCATATCCTGGATGAATGGCATCAGCCTTTAATTCTCTAGCTGCTCTTATGATTATATCCTGATTCAAATATGAGTCTTCAGGATTACTTTCACCAATATAATATGAAATATCTGCTTGGGAGACAAATCTTGAATGCTTGTCAGAATCACTATAAACAGCAATACTTCTTATTCCCATTTTACTGCACGTTCTAATTATCCTAGAAGCTATCTCACCTCTATTAGCAATTAAAATCGAATTAATTTTTATTTTTCTCATATTACATTCTAAATACGCCAAATGTATCAGCACCTTTTATTTTTTGATTATAGACCACAGCTAGTGTAAAACCTAAATAATTTCTGGTTTCCCTAGGATCTATAACTCCATCATCCCAAAGTTCAGATGTAGAATGCCAAGCTGACTCCTTAGATTCTACTTGCTTTATTAAATCTTTTTTTTCCTGTAATAATTTCTTCTTGTCGATTTTAATACCTAATGATTTTGCTGAACTCATTTTAACAATATCCATAACACCAGCAAGTTGTTCAGCTCCCATAACGCCTATCTTAGCATTAGGATAAGTAAATAAAAATCTAGGTTCATAAGATCTTCCAGCCATACCGTAATTTCCTGCGCCATAAGAATTTCCTATCATTAATGTTATATGAGGAACTTCACTATTAGCAACTGCATTAATTAATTTTGCTCCATTTTTAATTATACCTCCCTCTTCATATATCTTTCCAACCATATAACCAGTAGTATTTTGAAGAAAAATTAAAGGAATATTATTTTTGTTTGAAAGCTGAATAAATTGAGCTCCTTTATTTGCAGACTCTGAAAATATAACACCGTTATTACCTATAATTCCTACAGGATAACCATGAATTTTTGCCCAACCTGTAATTAGCGTATTACCATATTCTGATTTAAATTCCGAAAATTCTGAACCATCAACAATTCTAGCTATTATTTCTCTAATATCAAATGGGGTCTTGTTGTTTTTTGGAAGTATTCCAAGAATCTCTTCTGTATTGTATATAGGTTCCTTAATATTTTTTTCTGGTAAAAAATTAGGTTGTTCAACCTTAATCCATTTCATTATATCTCTTGCAATTTTAATAGCATCCAACTCATCTTCAGCTAAATAATCTGAAACTCCTGAAATTCTACTATGCATTTCTGCTCCACCTAGCTCTTCATCTGTTGTGATCTCATTAGTTGCCATTTTAACAAGAGGTGGGCCTGCAAGAAATACTTTTGCTGCTTTCTTTTGAAAAATTGCATAATCTGACATTCCTGGCACATATGCTCCACCTGCAGTTGCGTTTCCAAAAACAATCGATATAGTAGGAAGTCCTAATTTTGATCTTTTTGTTATTTCTCTAAATAATTCTCCTATATAATTAAATATTTTAGCCTGATCTGGCAAATTAACTCCTCCACTTTCAACTAACTGTATAGTTGGCAACTTGTTCTCTTTGGTTATATTGCTTATTCTTAAGTTTTTAAAAACAGTAGCAAAATCAACTGCTCCTCCCTTCTTACTTCCAACATTTGAATTTATCATGCATAGTTTGCTAGAAACTATTCCTATTCCTGCAACATTTGTGCCTCCAGGACCAAAACCTTCATCATTAAGCATGCCCGATAAAGGGAGTAGTTCTAAAAAAGGACTATCCTTGTCAAGTAATAACTCAATTCTTTCTCTTGCTAATAATTTTTTTCTATCCCTTGCTCTTTTGATCTGCCTTGCAGATCCTTGTTGCCTTGCATTATGTAAATGTCCCTCAAGTTCGTCCAATAACTTCAACATGAAATTATAGTTCTCATTATATTTTTTATTGTTTTTGTTTATTTTAGAAGTAATTCTATTCATTATATTTGCTTATGCGATTTTAAAACTACAAAAATATTTTATGGATTGTGATTTTTCTATCAGGGAATCGAATTAGAAATTCTTATATTTTTGTAGTTTTAAATAAAAAAGTTACATTCTATATTCATTTTCTATAGAAAAAGGTATTGAACTTACCTAAATTATAAAAACTATACTAAAAAACTAATTATGGAAAGCAATAATAAATTCAAATTCAACTTCTATGAATGGGAGAGAAAATTAAAAGGTAAACCTTTTTTAAGACAACCATTTGGAGGTAAATGGGAAGAATATACTTGGGGGGAAACTGGTCAAATGGCTAGGAAACTAGCTACTGGATTAAAAACCCTTGGGCTACCTCCTAAAAGTCATATTGGATTAATGTCTAAAAATTGTAGAGAATGGATTATTGCCGATTTAGCAATATATATGGCAGGATATGTATCTGTTCCTTTCTTTCCAAATTTAAATTCTAAAGAACTACAAAGTCTTTTACAATTTGGAGATGTAAGCGCCCTTTTTATGGGTAAAGTTAATACATGGGATGAAATTAAAAACGGAATTCCAGATGATATGCCGTTAATTGCATTTCCTCACTATAAGGATTGCTCAAAAATTTCTGAAGGTCATCAATGGTTTGATTTTATTAATCAATTTGAACCTCAACAGGAAGATTTTTATCCAGATCGTAGTGATATGTGGACAATCATATTTACTTCTGGAACAACCGGTACGCCCAAGGGGGTAGTTTTAGATTATCAAACTAATGAAAATACAGAATGCTTGACAACTCCAGAGCACAATCCATTGAGGGTAGATTTTAATGGAAAAAATTCATTCTTTTCTTATTTGCCATTAAATCATATTGCTGAAAGAATTGTAGTGGAGTTTACTTGTTTTAGATATGGAGGAACCATTTCTTTTACAGAATCTTTAGAAACATTTGCTCAAAATCTAGGTTCTGTTCAACCAACAGTATTTTTTGGGGTTCCAAGAATATATACAAAATTTCAAATGGGTATATTATCCAAATTTCCTCAAGAAAAATTAAATAAACTATTAAGTATACCTATAGTTTCTTCTTTACTTAAAATGGTTTTAAAGAAAAAATTAGGATTAAGCAAAGCAAAATCTATTGTAACTGGAGCAGCACCAATGCAAGAATCGCAAAGAGTATGGTACAGAAGTCTTGGGGTGAACATCACCAATGGCTATGGAATGACGGAGAATTGTGCTATATGCACTCAACTTCCAGGTGAAATTACTGATAAACCTGGTTCTGTTGGTAAAGCACAACCAGAAGTTGATATTAAGATAGATTCTGAAACTGGCGAAATACTAATGAGAGGGCCATATGTGATGAAAGAATATTATAATGATCCTGAGACCACAAATAACACTATTAAAAACGGATGGCTATATACTGGAGATAGGGGAAGAATTGATGATGAAGGAAATCTGTACATTACTGGAAGAGTAAAAGACACATTTAAAACAACTACAGGTGAATTTGTAGAACCTGGGAGAATTGAAGCACTATTTGGAGATGTTACTGAATTTGAACAAATATGTGTGGCTGGATTTGGAATAGCATCACCAATTCTTCTTGCTGTTCCTTCTGAAGGAGCTAATTCTATTGATAAAGACACATTAAAACAGCAGCTTAGTAGTAAATTAGAATCTGTAAATAAAGATCAAGTAAGTCATAGAAAGGTTTCAACTATTGTGATCATGAAAGAAGCATGGACTCCAGATAATGGCATTCTAACTCCAACGATGAAAATTAAAAGGGTTAAAATAGATGAAAAATTTATGTCAAAATACAATGAATGGCATGAAAATAGTGAAGCTATAATATGGGAATAAAATTCAGAAATTTTCTTGCTCTTTGTATGTCTTTATCTTTTTTAACAACGGCTATAGCACAAACTATAGTATCTGGCACTATTATGGATGAAAGAATAAATGTTCCTCTTCCGGGTGCAAGCATTATTGAAAAAGGTACAACTAATGGGGCAATATCAGACTTTGATGGTAATTTTTCACTTAAGATAACAGAGGGGTCTGGTGAGATTGAAATTTCTTATTTACGTTATACTACAATTACTTTGTCTTTTGACGGAGATTCTGATTTAGGAACTATCTCATTATCTACAAAGAAGAAGAAGAAGAAGAAGAAGAAGAAGAAGAAGAAGAAGAAATATGGTAAAAAGAATATTAATAAATAAATAAATAAAATGAATTATTTTTCTGAAGAACATGAAATGTTTAGAAAAAGCCTTAGGGATTTTCTAAAAAGAGAAGTTAAACCAAATTTAAATCAGTGGGAAAAGGATGGAAAAATTCCTAAAGAAATTTGGAAAAAAATGGGCGAAATGGGATTTCTTGGGCTATCATTTCCAGAAAAATATGGCGGAAGCAATCTAGATTTCTTCTTTGAAGTAGTTCTAAATGAAGAAATGGGTAGACTAAATTCAGGAGGCTTTACGGTAACTCAACAAGCAGTACAATACATGTCTGGGCCATATATTTTAAAATATGGGAGTGATTTGCTGAAAAGCAAATATCTTCCAGGGATAATATCAGGTGATTTGATAAGCTGTATTGGAATTACAGAGCCTAATGCTGGATCTGACGTTCAAAATATTCAAACAAATGCTATAAAAAAAGGAGACAATTACATTGTAAATGGATCAAAAACATTTATTACTAATGGGGTCTATGGAGATTTTATAGTCACAGTTGTAAAAACTGATCCAGCAGCTAAATCAAAAGGAATCAGTTTATTAGTTATAGATCTAGATTCCCCTGGAATAACTAAAACCAAAATTGACAAACTTGGGTGGCGTTCATCAGATACGGCAGAACTTAGCTTTGACAATGTAGTTGTTCCATCAGAAAATCTTGTAGGCGAAGAAGGAAAAGGATTCTACTATCTAATGAATGGCTTACAATTAGAAAGACTTTGTTTCATGCCTAGCAGTATTGCTACAATGGAATTTGCAATTTCTGAATCATTAAGCTACATGAATGAAAGAAAAGCATTTGGAAAAAGTATTAATAAATTCCAAGTATTAAGACATAGGATTGCGCAATTATCATCTGAAATAGAAGCATTAAAAGTATTTAGCTACTATTGCTGTAACCTATATGACAAAAAAATATATGATGTAAAACTCTGTTCTATGGGCAAACTACTTTGTACAGAATTACATGAAAAAGTCTCTACTCAATGTCTACAATTTTTTGGTGGAAATGGATTTTCTGAAGATTATCCAATGGCAAGAATGTATAGAGATTGTAGAGTTGGAACAATTGGAGGAGGAACTTCTGATATTATGAGAGATATAATTGCTAAAATTATTATTGACGGCAAGGATTATGAAGCAGAAACAAGTAAAGTATAAGTAAGTATTAATATAAATTTTAATTATGGGTAAATTAAATGGTCAAGTAGCTATTATAACTGGTGGAGCTAGAGGAATTGGAGAGGGAATATGTAAGGTTTTCTGTAATGAAGGAGCTATCGTAGCTTTATGGGACATTATGGATGAGGGACAAAATACTGCTGATAGAATAAAAGATGAAGGGGGAGAAATAATTTTTCAAAAAGTAAATGTATCAGATCAATCATCAGTAGATAAGGCAGTTGAAGAATTAATCAGTGAATACGGAAAAATTGATGTTTTAATCAATAATGCTGGAATCATAAGAGACAGATCCTTTTTGAAAATGTCAAGGGATGAATGGGATCAGGTAATTGATGTAAATATTAATTCCTTATACGTAACTACTAGAGCAGTATTACCTCATATGAGAGAAGCAAAGTATGGAAGAATAATAAATGCATCATCAATTAATGCTTTTCAAGGAGCTTTTGGACAAGCAAATTATTCTGCTTCAAAAGCTGCAATTGCTGGATTCACAAGAGCTCTTTGTAAGGAAACAGGGAAACACAATATAACAGTTAATGCAGTAGCTCCTGGTTTTATTAAATCTGAAATGTCTGATTCAATGCCGCCAGAAGTTATCAAAGCAGGTGTTGCAATGATTCCTGTTGGCAGAATTGGTACTCCTGAAGATATGGGCCATGTATACCTGTTCCTTGCTTCAAAAGAGGCTAGTTTTGTTAGCGGTATTGTATTGCATGCAAATGGAGGAGCAATGCCAATGTAATTTTAGTATATGAAAGAATCAATAAAAAATAAATTTAATCTAGAGGGAAAAGTTGCTATAATAACTGGTGCAAGTAAAGGGATAGGGAAATCTATTGCTAAAGGTTTTATTGAATTTGGAGCAAAAGTAGTTATCAGTTCTAGAGATCAAAATTCTTTGGAAGAAGTTGCAAAAGAATTAGGGCAAGAAAATATTTTACCAATTCAATGTCATGTTGGAAAAGATAAAGATATAATTAACTTAGTCAATTCAGTAGCTAAAACTTTTGGAAGAATAGATGTTTTGGTTAATAATGCAGCAACTAATCCTTTTTATGGTGAATTAACAAATACTGACAACGAATTATTTGATAAGGTTATTAATGTAAATTTGAAAGCTCCTTATCTATTGGCAAATAAATGTCTTCCTTTTATGAAAAAAAATAGTTATGGAAGTATTATTAATATTGCCTCAGTTGAGGGCCTTAAACCGAGTGAGAATTTAGGAGTATATAGTATTAGTAAATCTGCATTAATTATGCTTACAAAATCACAGGCTAAAGAATGGGGAAAATATGGAATTAGATCAAATGCTATATGTCCAGGATTAATAAAAACTAAATTTAGCTCCGCTCTATGGACTAATGAAAACGTGCTAAGTAAAGTAAAAAATGATTTACCATTAAGGAAAATTGCTGAACCAGATGATATGGCAGGGTTAGCATGTTTCCTTGCATCAGAAGCATCTAATTATTGTACAGGATCAGTGTTTGTTGCTGATGGAGGTCATATGATTGCAGGATAATAATAAAAGAATAAAATGTCAGAACAAAATATTATAAATAAAGCTTATTCTACAGAAATTGATGAATTATCTGATCTAAAAAATTATGTTGGTAAAGAAGTAGGACTTTCAGAATGGACTACAATAACACAAGATCAAATAAATTCTTTTGCAAGAATTACTGATGATAATCAATGGATTCATATTAACCCTGAACTATGTGAAAAACATTCTCCATACAAAAAGCCTGTAGCTCATGGATTCTTAGTATTATCACTTGCCCCTAAGTTTTGTTATGAGACCCTTAAACTCAATAATGTAAGCATGGGAGTCAATTATGGTTGCGATAAAGTTAGATTTATGAATGCTACAAGAGTTAATTCTTCAATTAGAGCTAGAATTTCAGTGATTTCATGTGAAGATATAGAAGGTGGAATTAAGTATAAACTAAACATCGTGTATGAATTAAAAGATCAAGAAAAACCAGCATGTGTAGCTGAGTTTATTGCTATAGCTTATAAATAAAAATTAAAATATGGAAGCAGTATTATATAAAATAGAGAATGGTGTTGCAATTGTAACATTAAATCGTCCTGAGAGATACAATGCTGTCAATCAAGATATAATTGAAGGTTTAAATGATGCCTTTAATAAAGTAAAAAATGATAAAAATGTAAGATGTGTAGTAATTAATGGATCTGGTAGAGGATTCTGTGCTGGAGCTGATATGACAATTTTTGGTGAAAACGTCACTCCTGAGCAAAGAAGCGACTACATAATTGAAACATATCAGCCTTTAATTAATAAATTTACACAATTGAATAAACCAGTTATAGGAGCCATTAATGGAAGTGCTGCAGGTGTTGGTGCTTCATTTGCATTAGCATGTGACTTTAGAGTAATGGGTCATAGTAGTTCTATTTATTTTGCATTTATAAATATTGCTATAGGACCAGATGGAGGTGGTAGTTGGCTACTAGCTAGACAGGTTGGATATAGTAAAGCATTAGAAATAGCTACTAGCGGTAAAAAAATTAGTGGAGAAGATTGTTATAAACTTGGATTAACAAACAAACTAGTTGAAGATGATAAAATATTGGAAGAAGCAATTAATTGGGCGCAAGAATTAGCTAAAAAACCAACATTAGCAATTGGCATAACTAAAGAAGATATGATGTTTTCAGTTAATAATAGTTTACATGATACTATCGCCTTTGAAGCTAAAAAACAGATAATAGCCTTTAAAAGTCAAGACCACATAGAAGGAGTTACTGCATTTGTAGAAAAAAGAATGCCAAATTTTAAGGGAAAATAATTTAATTAATTATGGATTTTACAGAAATAAAAAATACTATAAAAGAATTTGTTGAAAAGGAATTGTTTTCTTTAGAACCTTGGATATTAAATTCAAGCTGGGAAGAAAAGTTGCCAAAACTCAATGAACTTAGAGAAAAGGTTAAAAAAATGGACCTTTGGCTTCCTCAAATTCCAAAAGAATATGGCGGATTAGGATTAACATTAGAGCAATATGGCGAAGTGAGTGAAATTCTAGGGGCTAGTCCTTATGGTTTTTATGTTTTTAATTGTCAAGCACCTGATGCTGGAAACATGGAAATATTAATGGAATTTGGTACTGATGAACAAAAAGAAAAATACTTAAATCCTCTTTTAGAAGGAAAAATAAGAAGTTGTTTTGCTATGACTGAACCTGATTTTGCTGGTTCAAACCCCGTTAATATGGGGACTATTGCAATTAAAAAAGATGGCAATTATATAATAAATGGGCATAAGTGGTTTACCTCTGGGTTTGATGGAGCAAATTTTGCTATAGTTATGTTAATAACTGATCCAAAAAGTGAAAATCCTCATAAAAAAGCAAGTCAAATAATTATTCCTACAGATTGTGAAGGAGTTAAATTTATCAGAAATGTGTCTATAATGGGACACCCTGGTGGAGGTTGGGAAAGCCATGCTGAAATAAAATTTAAAAATGTTAAAGTTCCTCTATCAAATGTCCTAGGCAGTGATGGAGAAGGATTTTCAATAGCACAAAAGAGACTAGGCCCAGGAAGAATACACCATTGTATGCGTTGGATAGGCATGTGCGAGCGTTCTTTTGATTTAATGTGTAAAAGAGCTACAAGTAGAGAATTAGCGCACGGTAAATTACTTGCAGACAAGCAAACAATACAAAATTGGATTGCTGAATGTAGAGCAGAGATAAATGCAGCAAGATTAATGGTTAAGGATGCTGCGCATAAGATTGATACACAAGGGGCGTATAAAACTAGAAATGAAATTTCAATAATTAAATTCTATTGTGCAAATGTTCTTCAAAAGGTTGTAGACTATGCAATTCAGGTTCATGGAGCTCTTGGAGTAACTGATGACACTATACTTGCTTCATATTATAGACACGAGAGAGCAGCAAGAATATATGATGGTGCAGATGAAGTTCATAAAAGTAGAGTTGCTAGACAAATCCTAAAAAAATATAGAAATGTCTGATTCCAAAAATAAACAAGAGATTATCGAAGAGATTGGAAGTTATTTTGAAAGAGTCTTCAAAGTTTAACTTATAAATTTTATGAATAAAGCTTTTGCTGACAAATCCGTTGATATTAGACAAGGAGAAGAGTTAAATATTGAAAATCTTCAAAAATATTTGCTGGATACCTTAGAAATATCAGGTGAAATTAATATTTCGCAATTCCCTAGTGGATTCTCAAATCTTACTTACCTAATTAAAATAGGAAAAGAAGAGCTCGTCTTAAGAAGACCTCCCTATGGTGCTAAAATTAAATCTGGACATGATATGTCAAGGGAATACAATATTTTAGCAAAACTATACCCTCTATATAGTAAAGTTCCTAAAGTTATATGTTTCTGTAGTGATGAGTCAATCATAGGAAGTCCATTTTATTTAATGGAAAGAATTAATGGTGTAATTTTAAGAGCAAATTCCCCTATAAATAAGTCATTAGATCCCACGACAATAAAAAAAATCTCTAATAATTTTATTGATAACTTTGTAGAACTTCACTCTATAGATATTAGAAAGTCAAAATTAAATGAGATTGGATTTATCAATGGTTATAATGAAAGACAAATTAAAGGATGGATAAACAGGTATAAAAAATCAAAAGTTGAAGAATATGATAATTTGGAAAAATCTGCAAAATGGTTATTAAATAATATTCCAAAAGAAAGTTCATCGTCTTTAATACACAATGATTATAAGTATGACAATATAGTTCTTGATATAAATAATATTTCAAAAATAATTTCTGTTTTAGATTGGGAAATGTCAACCATCGGTGATCCTTTAATGGATCTTGGTACTACTTTAGGCTATTGGACTAATCATAATGATACAGATTTTATGAAGAAATTAAATCTTAATCCATCATCACTCCCTGGAAACCCAACTAGGGATGATTTTGTCAATCAGTATGCTTTAAAATCCAAAATAGAAATAAATAACATTACTTTTTATTACGTTTACGGATTATTTAAAATTGCTATTATTGTTCAACAAATTTATTTTAGATATAAAAAAGGACTTACTAAAGATGATAGGTTTAAAGAATTAAATTTGTGGATAGAAGATTTAGCATTAATTGCAAATCAATCAATTAATAAGAAGAAATTAGATAATTTGTTTTAAAATAGAACTTATGAGCAACGTAGATTATAAGGTTTTTAGAAATGAAACTAGAGAATGGCTAGAAAATATCTGCCCTAAAAGTATGACAGGAAAAGTAAATGATGTTGCAGAACTATATTGGGGCGGTATAAATGCAGAATTCATAAGTGATGATCAAAAACATTGGTTTGAAGCTATGTATAGTAAAGGCTGGATTGCTCCAAATTGGGGGAAAAGATATGGAGGTGGCGAATTAGATACTCAACAGCATAAAATTCTAATTGAAGAGATGAATAAATTAAAATGTAAGCCCCCACTATTTAGTTTTGGAATATCAATGCTAGGTCCAGCATTACTCAAATTTGCTACTCAAGAACAAAAAGACAAGTATTTAAATCAAATAACAAAAGGAGAAATAAAATGGGCTCAGGGATATAGTGAGCCAAATGCAGGAAGTGATTTAGCAGGATTACAATGTAAAGCTGAAGATAAAGGTGATTATTTCTTGGTAAATGGATCTAAAATTTGGACCTCATATGGGGATAAAGGAGATTGGATCTTTTGTTTAGTAAAAACAGATTTTGAAGTAAAAAAACAAATGGGAATTAGTTTTATATTAATTGACATGAAATCTGAAGGGGTAAGCACTAGACCCATTAAGTTGATAAGTGGAAAATCTCCCTTTACTGAAACCTTCTTTGACAATGTTAAAGTACCAAAAGAAAATATTATAGGAGAACTGAATAAAGGCTGGACTATTGCAAAATATCTCTTAACACATGAAAGGCAAATGATAGGTGGTGTGGGTGGTAATGATGGAAAATTTGATCCAAGAAAGATTGCTTCAGAATATACAGATGATATCGACGGAAAAATTTCTGATCCAATATTAAGAAATGAATTGGCAGAATATGAAATGAACGATAAAATTTTTTCTATGACAATTGAAAGAGCTATAGATGAAGAAAAAGCTGGAAATAATTCTGGGGCAATCTCTTCACTATTTAAATATTATGCAACTGAATTGAATCAAGAGAGAATGGAATTAATTATGGCATTATCTGGACATAGTCAAATGATAATGGATAGTGAAAAAACTAAAAATGGCTACATCGCAAAACAATTCCTTAGAAGTAAAGGAAATACAATTGAAGGAGGAACATCAGAAGTTCAATTAAATATAATCGCAAAAAATATTTTAGAACTACCAAATAAATAATTATGGCATTAGTATTAAATGAAGAACAAAAATTATTAAAAGAATCAGTAAAAGATTTTTTTGATTCTAAAGAAAAAATTAGTGCTCTTAGAAAAATACGTGATGAGGGGAAAGACCTATATGACGAAAATCTTTGGAAAGAAATGTGTGAAATGGGATTAACTGGATTGATAATCCCTGAAAATTATGGCGGATTAAATTTTGGATATGTAGCACTTGGACAAGTCCTTGAATTAATTGGTAGAAATTTGGTTATTTCACCATTAATTTCTACAAGCCTTATGAGTACAACTATAATTAATACGATTGGTAATGAAAATAAGAAAAAACAATTCCTTAAAAAAATTGCATTAGGAGAAATAACTATGAGTTTTGCATATCAAGAAAAATCAAATTTTGATCCTTATTTTATTAACACAATTGCTGAATCAGATGGAGACAGTTATATAATTAATGGAGAAAAATTTTATGTTTTAGATGCAAATATATCTGATTATATTATTGCATTAGTAAAAATTGAAAATGGAAGTCTTGGATGTTGTATAATTAATTCTAATGCAGAAGGTCTTAAAACAGAAAAAACTGAATTTATGGATACCAGAAATAGAGGTAATATTGAATTTAATAATGTTTCTGTTTCAAAAGAAAATTTTATAGAAATAAAATTAGAAGATTTAGATAAAATTTATAATATTATCTCAATAGGCATATCATCTGAGATGCTTGGCATTTCAATTGAAGCCTTTGAAAGAACCATCCAATACCTAAAAGAAAGAGAACAATTTGGAGTTCCAATAGGATCATTTCAAGCATTACAACATAGAGCTGCAAAAATGTTTATAGAAATTGAATTATCAAGATCTGTAGTTTTTAAAGCGCTTAAAGCAATTGATGATAATTCCCAAAATTTAAGTGAGTTAGCATCTCTATGCAAATCTAAATTAGGCAGAACAGTTAAACTTGTTACAAATGAGGCTATACAAATGCATGGTGGCATAGGAATGACGGATGATATAGATATAGGGCTCTTTCTTAAAAGAGCTAGAGTTGCACAACAATCTTTAGGTGATTACAATTATCATTTAAATAGATATGCAGACATAAGTGGATACTAATTTCTGTTAACTAGTTTTTGATTTTTTTAATTTTTCAAGTTGAAATTCTATTTCTGAATCTTCAATTTTTGTAAATAATAATTCTGCTTCATTAATTCTAATACCTGGTTTTATTAATAGATCTCCGGCTAAAATCTTTTCCCATTCCCATTTAACATCATGATTTTCATGATTAAGTATTCTCTTTAATTTATTAGAGGAAAATGGTAAAAAAGGTTCTCCTATAATAGCCAAAATAGATGAAATTTGAAGTGATACAAATATTATATTGTTAACTTTTTTTGGATCAGTTTCAAAAATTTTCCACGGTTCTTGATCAGCCAAATATTTGTTTCCATGCCTGGCTATATTTATATACTCATTACAAGATTCTCTAAACTTGAATTTCTCAACAAGTTTATTAATTAATACTACCGATTCATTTACTTTTTGTAAAACCTGCAAGTCTTTTTTGTCCAAATTGACTGGTTTAGGGATAATACCATCATAATACTTGTTTGTAAGAACTACAACCCTATTGATAAAATTTCCATAAATTGCTACTAATTCATTGTTATTTCTTGCTTGAAAGTCTTTCCATGTAAAATCATTATCCTTGTTTTCAGGTGCATTTACAGTTAATACATATCTTAAAGCATCCTGTTTGTTTGAGAATTCCTTCAAATAATCAGGCAACCATACAGCCCAATTATTAGATGTAGATATTTTTGCTCCTTCTAAATTTAGGAATTCATTAGCAGGAACATTTTTTGGAAGAATATAATCTCCATGTGCTTTAAGCATTGCAGGAAATATTATACAATGAAATACAATATTGTCCTTTCCAATAAAATGAATTAATTCTGTTTCAGGATTTTTCCAATACTTTTCCCAATCTAAATTCTTCTTTTCTGCCCATTCCTTAGTTGATGATATATATCCAATAGGAGCATCAAACCAAACGTATAATACCTTTCCGTTAGAGTCCTCTAATGGGACTGCCACACCCCATTCTAAATCCCTAGTAACAGCTCTTGGCTTTAGCCCGTCATCTAACCATGATTTACACTGGCCATAAACATTTATTTTCCAATCAGATTTATGTTGCTTTAAGATCCAGTCTTCTAAAAAGGACTGGAACTTATCTAACTTTAAATACCAATGTTTTGTTTTTTTTAAAGTTGGAGAATTTCCAGTTATTGCTGACTTTGGATTAATTAAATCAATAGCATTATGACTAGTTCCACATTTTTCACACTGATCTCCATAGGATTTTTCATAATCGCATTTAGGACAAACACCAAGTATAAATCGATCTGGTAAAAATTGATTTGCTTCTAAATCAAAAAATTGTTCAGTAGTTATTTCTTTAAAAAAATTGTTATCATATAGATTTAAAAAAAAATCAGATGCAGTTTTATGATGTAATTTTGAAGATGTCCTGGAATAGTTGTCAAAAGAAATTCCAAAATCTTCAAATGATTGTTTTATATTACTATGATATCTATCTACAATGTCTTTTGGAGTTACATTCTCCTTCCTGGCTTTTATGGTAATTGGAACTCCGTGTTCATCACTCCCGCATATATATGCAACATCATTGCCAATTAATCTCATAAATCTTGAAAAGATATCTGCGGGGATATATACACCTGCTAAATGCCCTATATGAATAGGCCCATTAGTATAAGGAAGTGCTGCAGTTATAGTAAAAGTTTTCTTCAATATTTATTGATTATATTAGTAAATGTAAACATTTTGCACCTTAATAAGAAGGGGAATTTAGTAAGTTCTTTTATATTTATTAAAAATTAAAATTATGAATTTAAACAAGTTATTTTACTTATGTTTAACAATTTTGATAACAATAAACACAACAACTAAAATTTTTTCAAAAGATTTAAAAGAGATGGATAATAATTTGATTAGACCTGAATATCTTAAGGTTGGAGATACTATTGCAATAATAGCTCCATCAGGTGTTCTTAATGACCATGAGAATTACATCAATAAAGCTAAGAAGCTGTTAGAAAGCTGGGAATTAAATGTCATTATTGGAAAAAATGTTTTTAATAATTATGGGCATTTTTCAGGAACTGATAAAGAAAGAACTAAAGATTTTCAAAGAGCATTAGATGATAAAACTATCAGTGCAATTTGGTGTGCAAGGGGTGGTTATGGAGCTATGAGAATTATTGATGATCTTGATTATACTGAATATTTAAAAACCCCAAAATGGATAATAGGTTATTCAGATATTACAGCAATTCATAATGACTTACATATTCTAGGCAGTGAATCAATTCATAGTATAATGTGTAAAAGTCTAGAAGATAAAAACATTAATAATGATCGATCAATTCAAGCATTAAAAGATGTTTTATTTGGGAATAAACTTTCATATAATTTTAATAATAAACCAGAAAATAAATTAGGAAAAACATCAGGTCAAATTGTAGGAGGAAATTTAACCTTACTTCACGGTCTAATAGGATCAAAATCATCAATTAATACTGATGGCAAAATATTATTTATAGAGGATCTTGGAGAATATCATTATCATATTGACAGAATGCTTATATCACTAAAAAGGGCTGGATATTTTGATAATTGTAATGGACTTGTGGTTGGGGATTTTAGTGATCTTAGAGAAAATACTACACCTTTTGGAAAGAATATAAAAGAAATTATTTTAGATGCTGTTAAAGAGTTTAATTTTCCAGTTCTATTTGATTTTCCTGCCGGACATGAAGAATTAAATATGCCCATAATTCTTGGAAGAAATATAATCATGGATATTAATAGTTCAAAATCTACTATTGAATTTTTATAATTTTTTCTAATAATTCATAAGCTAAATCTATGGAATAGATTTTAAAAAATTTAATAACCATTCTACTTCCATGATTTGTATTTTTTTCTGAAATATCAGATAATTCAGGATTTGTATTAACAAAATCAATTAATGCTTTAAAATTTTGAATGTCATTTATATCTTCACCATTTCCAATATAATGACATATCAATGTATTTTTTTTTAGTATAATTTTATCAAAACCTAACTTTATGCCTATCCACTTTAATTCGATACTTTTTAATAAATCAATCACTTGCAATGGTAATTTTCCAAATCTGTCAATTAGATTATTATTAAAAATCTCTAAATCATTGTTTGTACTGATTTTATTTAATTCTGAGTATAATTTTAATCTTTCTGAGTTAGAATTGATATAATAATCAGGAAATAATAATTCGAAATCTGTGTCAAAATTAAGTTGTCTTTTATATAATTTTTCTTGATTCAGCGGTAATTCTTTAAATTCTTTATTTTTTAATTCTTCTATTGCTTCATCTAGAATTTTCTGATAAGTTTCAAATCCCATTTCATTAATAAAACCTGATTGTTCACCTCCTAATAAATCTCCAGCTCCTCTAATTTCTAAATCTTTCATGGCAATATTAAACCCACTTCCTAGTTCTGAATAATATTCTAAAGCTGTAATTCTTTTCCTTGCTTCATCAGTCATTGTTGAATATTCTGGGGTCACTAAATAGCAAAATGCTTTTTTATTACTTCTACCTACTCTACCTCTCATTTGGTGTAGATCGCTTAAACCGAAATAATTTGCATTATTAATGAAAATTGTATTAGCATTTGGCACGTCCAGACCACTTTCAATAATGGTCGTACTAACTAAAACATCAAAATCTCCATTAATAAACTTAATTATTAGTTCTTCTAATTTTTTCCCTTTTAACCTACCATGTGCAACTTCAATTTTAGCTTCTGGAACTAATCCTTTAAGTAAATCAGCAATTTCATTAATATTATTAATTTTATTGTTTACAAAAAAGACTTGTCCACCTCTAATTATTTCATAATTTATAGCATCCATTATAATTTTATTATCAAATCTAATCACCTGAGTGTCTATCGGATGTCTATTAGGTGGGGGGGTGGTAATAATTGACAAGTCTCTTGCAGCCATTAAGCTAAATTGAAGTGTCCTGGGGATAGGAGTTGCTGATAGAGTTAATATATCTATATTTTGTTTTAGAGTTTTTAATTTCTCTTTAACTGCTACTCCAAATTTTTGTTCTTCATCAATAATTAAAAGTCCTACATTTTTATACTTAATCTTTTGATTTATTATCTGATGAGTTCCAATAATTATATCAATTTTACCATTAGATAAATTATAAATAATATCACTTTTTTCTTTTGAAGATCTAAATCTATTTAAATAGTCTATAGAAATAGGGAATTCTTTTAACCTACTAGTAAAAGTTTTATAATGCTGAAAAGCCAATATTGTTGTTGGCACTAAAATAACTACTTGTTTATTGTTATCAACTGCCTTAAATGCAGCCCTTATAGCAACCTCTGTTTTCCCAAAACCTACATCTCCACAAACCAGTCTGTCCATTGGCTGATCACTTTCCATATCAGACTTAATTTCACTAGTTACTTTTATTTGATCATCAGTGTCTTCATAAATAAAAGAAGCTTCTAATTCAGTTTGCAAAAAAGTGTCCATAGAATATCTAAATCCTTTCTTCCTTTTTCTTTCAGCATATAATTTAATTAAATCGTAAGCAATTTCTTTTACCCTTGACTTAGTCTTTTGTTTTAATAACGCCCAGGCCTTACTGCCTAATTTATATATTCTTGGTGCCTTACCTTCTTTACCACTATATTTTGATATCTTATATAATGAATGGATGCTTAAATATAAAATATCTCTTTCTCCATAAAACAGTTTAATAGCTTCTTGATTCTTTCCATCAACCTCTATTTTTTGCAATCCTCCAAAAATTCCAATTCCATGATCAATATGTGTAATGTAATCACCCTTGCTTAACTTATTAATTTGTTTTAGGCTTATTGCTCTTTTATTGAAATATCTTTTTTTAAATCTAAACTTATGATACCTTTCAAAAATTTGATGATCTGTATAACATGCCAATCTATTTTCCTCATCAATAAATCCTGACGAAATAGGCATAATTAGAGTTTTATAATTTACATTCGATTCTAAGTCATTGAAAATTTCATTTAATCTTATTTCCTGCTGTTGGTTTGTACAACATATATAGTTAGTGTATCCTTTACTACGATTTGTATTTAGATTATCAATTAATATTTTAAAACTCCTATTAAAAGATGGCTGTGGGATAAAAGAAAATTCAATCTGATTTATAGATTTAGGTTTTTTTGCATCAAATTCTATTAACTTAAATTTATTGATAGAGTCTAAAATATCATCAGAATTAGAATATAGGACATCAGGAGGTAAAACATTATCATCATTCGTTGTACTATCAAAATTTTGTTTAGAAAGTTGAAAATTAGTGTTAATATTAGACAATAATAATTCTAAATTCTTTATAAATATTATTGTATCATCTTGAAATATGTTAATTATATTATCCCTGTTTTCCATATTATAATTTGATTGAATATTAGAAATAATTTTTATAGATGAATGTGTTGACCTAGATAGCTGCGTTTCCACATCAAATGTCCTAATTCTACTAATTACATTTCCAAAAAATTCAATTCTATATGGCCTTTCATTAGAAAAAGAAAAAACATCAACTATACCGCCTCTAACAGAAAAATCACCAGGCTCTGAAACAAAATCTTCTCTTTTGAAGTTTAATTCAAATAGTTTTGAATTAAAATAATCAAGAGAAATTTGATCATTTAAATTAATATCTAATGTAAGTTCATTTAAATCACTAGCTAGTAGGAGTTTTTCAGAAATAGCATTATTATAGGTAATTATTATACTTTTTTCAGATTCATTTGCATACAAGTAGTTTAAAACTTCTGTTCTTTGAAGTAAATTATAAGTGCTAATATTATAATCATTATAAGGTTCTTTTTCCCCTCTAGGGAAAAAGAAAATATTTAAATTTTCATCGATAGTTTCTATATCATTAAAAAAATATGTTGCCTCTTCTCTATCAGAAAAAATTAAAAAAATTGATCTGTTTAGATTTTTAAATATTGAATAAATTATAAAAGAAAATGAAGAACCTGCAGTACCCCTAATTGATATTTTTTGTTGATTTTGGGCAATAGAATGCCCTAGTTTTTGCATTTGCAAAGACTTTAAAAAAATTTTAGTGATAGGATTTTTACTCAATCAAAAAATTTCAGCAAATATATATAAGTAGAATTTATTATTAGATTTTATTTGCTATTTTTTATAAAGGCTTGTAGTTGATTTATCATTTTTTTACTTCCACAATAAAATGGTATACGCTGATGTAAGGTTTCTGGCTGAATGTCTAATATGTTTAATTCTCCATCAATAGCTAAGCCGCCTGCTTGCTCACAAATAAATGATATTGGATTACATTCATAAAGTAATCTTAGTTTCCCTTTCGGGTTTTTTAAAGTATTTGGATACATAAATATACCTCCCTTAATCAAATTCCTGTGAAAATCTGAAACAAGTGAGCCAATATATCTAGAAGTATATGGCCTGTCATTTTCCTCCATTTGACAAAATTTCAAATATTTCTTTACATAATCTGGAAACTGCAAATAATTCCCCTCGTTAACAGAATAAATAGATCCTTCTTTTGGAAATTTTAAATTAGCATGTGAATGATAAAATGAACCTATAGCTGGATTTAATGTAAATCCATTTACACCATCTCCAGTTGTATATACAAGCATTGTTGATGTTCCATATATAATATAACCTGCTGCAACTTGATTTCTTCCTTTTTGTAAAAAATCATCTATTGTAGCGCTACTGCCAATTTTACTAATTCTTCTATAAACTGAAAAAATTGTACCAACAGATACATTCACATCAATATTTGATGAACCATCTAATGGATCAATTAGAACTACATATTTATTCTGATTATTTTTATCAATACTATTAACTGAAATAAAACTTTCATCCTCCTCACTAGCAAGTCCACATATAATATTCCTATTAATTAAAGTGTTTATAAATTTATTATTAGCATAGACATCAAGTTTTTGTTGTTTTTCATCCTGGACATTTATTTCCCCAGTTTCTCCAATAATATCAACAAGACCAGCCTTATTAACTTCATGATTTACAACTTTAGCTGCTAGTCTAATGGAATTTATTAATCTAGATAATTCGCCAGAAGAGTATTTAAACGAATTTTGATTGTTTATTATAAATTCACCTAATGTTTGATTTTTATTTTGCATTGAATAAGTAAAATTACTATTTAATTTATTTAGAAAAAAATTATATAATTTAGATAGATAAAATTAATTATGGATATAACTATACGGAAGGCAACAAAAGAAGATATGGATCGTGTCCATGAATTAATTATAGAACTTGCCATGTATGAGAAATTACCACAAGAGGTTGAATTAAAACCGAAGGATTTAGTTAATGATGGATTTGGGAAAAAACCATTGTTTCATTGTTTCGTAGCAGAAGTAAATTCAAGAGTAGAAGCTATGGCTATTATTTACAATAGATATTCAACATGGAAAGGAAAAACTGTTCATCTTGAAGATTTAATAGTTACTAAAAATATGAGGAATAAAGGAATTGGGGCCTTATTGCTTGATAGAGTAATTTTATTTGGTAAAGAAATGGGTGTGAAAAGAATTTCTTGGGAGGTTATTGATTGGAATAAAAAGGCTATTAAATTTTATCAAAGAAAAGGAGCTACATTAATTGATGATTGGAGTATAATTCATCTAAATAAAGGTGCTATTGAAAATTTCATTAAAATTGAAGTATAAGCTTTGCTATTAAAAAATAAATTAATATTCCGAAAATATCATTGCTTGTTGTAATAAATGGTCCAGTTGCTATTGCAGGATCTATTCCCCTTTTATTTAAGAATAAAGGAATAAATGTACCTATAATTCCAGCTACAATTATTACTACTACTAAAGATAAAGATATAGCAAGAGCAACATCTATTTCATTACGCCATAAGAAAATGAAACCAAATAAGAAAATTGCTAATATTATTCCGTTCAAGATTGATAATAAAGTTTCCTTAAATAACCTATTATTAATACTATCCTTTATATCATTATTTGCTAATCCCTGCACTATAATTGCACTTGATTGAACTCCTACATTTCCTGCCATCGCAGCAATTAATGGAGTGAAGTAGAACAATATTTTGTGCTGAAGTAAAACCTCATCAAAACTAACCATAACAGCTGCGGCACCAATACCGCCTAATAATCCTAAAAATAACCATGGAAGTCTTGCCCATGAAAGTTTGTAAATTGAATCATCTACATCTACATCCTGAGTAATACCAGCAGCTAATTGATAATCTTTTTCAGCTTCCTCCTTAATTAAATCAACTATATCATCAATTGTAATTCTACCCAATAACTTTTGATTCTTGTCAACTACTGGAATTGCTCCCAAATCATATTTTTGCATAATACTAGCAACATCTTCTGCGGTATCATTTACATTTACAAAATCAACCTTAGAAATATAAATTGGCTTAATATTTGATTTTGGATCTGCAACTAATAAGTCTTTTAGTGAAAGCCTTCCTAATAATTCATCATTATTATTAACTACATATACAGAATGCACTCTGGTAACTTCAGATGCTTGTAATCTCATTTCTTTAACACATCTTGTGACAGACCAATTTTCATTAACCTTAATTAACTCTTTTGCCATTAACCCTCCAGCTGAATCATCATCATATTTAAGTAATTCCTTTATATCAGCCTTATGATCTTTATCCTCAATTTTTGAAATTACACTTTTTTGTCTCTCTTCAGATAATTCTGCAATTATATCTGTTGCATCATCAGTGTCTAATTCTTCAACCTCTTCTGCAATTTCTTTAGTAGATAAATTTTTGAGGATTTTTTCTCTATAATCATCATCTAACTCCATTAAAACATCAGATGTTTTTTCGCTGTCTAATAGCTTAATAATATATGTAGCTTGACCAAAGTTGAGTTCTTCTAATATCTCAGCCACATCGGCATGATGTAATTCATTAAATATATTTCGTAATTTTTTCTCATTATTATTAACAACAAGATTAATTACCTCATTAATTAACTGATTAGTTATCTGGAATTTTTTATTTTGATCTTTCTTTTCCAAGAATTAAATTTTTAGTGTCAGAATCAATCAGGTTGGTTAGTTTAACAAAATTTTCAATAGACAATTGTTCTGGACGTAGGTCAAAGATACTATCTTCTCTTAAATTATCACTTAAATTAAAACCTTTTAAGCTATTTCTTAGTGTTTTTCTTCGATGATTAAAAGCAGTTTTTACTATCATAAAAAAAGCAATCTCATTACAATCTAACTTATATTCCTTTTTTCTAATAAATCGAACAACTGCAGAACTTACCTTAGGTTTTGGGTAAAAAACATTAGGCGGTACAGTAAAAAGATACTTAGTAGAATAAAAAGCCTTAGAGTATACTGAAAGTATTCCATATTTTTTACTTCCAAAATCTTCACAAATTCTTTCAGCAACTTCTTTTTGAAACATTCCACAAAATTCTGGAATAAGCTCTCTTGATTCTAAAATTTTAAAAACTATTTGAGAAGAAATATTATATGGAAAATTTCCAATTACGGCGTAAGATTTTCCATTAAACACATTACTTAAATTAATTTTTAAAAAATCTTCATTTATAATATTATCTCTTAAAGAAATTAAATGTTTATTTAAATATTCAACAAATTCATTGTCAATTTCAACAACTTTTAAATTTATGTCTTTCTTAATTAACTCCCTTGTTAATATCCCAGTACCTGGCCCAATTTCTAGTAAGTTATTATATCCTTTATATGAAATAGAATCAACAATTTTTACTGCTATATTCTTATCATTTAGGAAATGTTGACCAAGACTTTTTTTAGGTTTAACATTCCGCATTTTATAAGATTAATTTATGATTGAAAAACCAGTATATGGAACCAATATTTCTGGTATTACTATGCCTTTTTCAGTTTGACAATTTTCTATTATAGTGGCAAAAATTCTTGGTAAAGCTAAGGCGCTTCCATTAAGAGTATGTGCAAGTTCAATATTACCGTCAGAGTTTCGATATCTTAATTTAAGTCTATTAGATTGATAGGATTCACAATTTGATACAGAAGAAACTTCAAGCCATTTCTTTTGTGCTGCAGAATATACTTCAAAATCATATGTAAGTGCAGAGGAAAATCCCAAATCAAATCCGCATAATTTAAGAATTCTATAAGGTAACCCTAGTTTATCAATTATAGATTTCACATGTTCTACCATTTCCTCTAATGCATGATGAGATTTTTCTGGATGTTCAACTCTAATAATTTCAACTTTGTCAAACTGATGTAATCTATTTAAACCTCTAACATGGGCTCCATAACTTCCAGCTTCTCTTCTAAAACATGGACTAAATGAAGTTATAGATTTTGGAAGGTCCTCTTCATTTAAAATTACATCCCTAAATATATTAGTTGCAGGAACCTCAGCAGTTGGTATAAGGTATAGATTATCCTTCTCAATGTGATACATTTGGCCGTCCTTATCTGGAAGTTGGCCAGTTCCAATTCCAGAATCTTCATTAACTAAATATGGAATCTGAACTTCATTATAACCAGCATTCGTATTTAAATCAAGGAAAAATGTAATCAAAGAACGCTGTAATTTTGCTCCCATTCCTTTATAGACTGGAAATCCAGAGCCTGTAATTTTATTTCCAAGTTTAAAATCAATTATATCATATTTCTTTGCTAAATCCCAGTGCGGAAGTGCAGAAGAATCTAATTTAGGTAAATTTCCACTATTATAAACTTCCACATTATCCTCCTCGCCTTTCCCAACTGGGACAGATTCATTTGGAATATTAGGGATCTTATATAGAAGGTCTAGTATTTTATCTTTAATAGAAATTAATTCAGAATTTAATTCCTTTGTAGTTTCCTTGAATTTTGCTGTTTGTTCTTTTATTTTATCAGCCTGATCTTTATTGCCAGACTTAATTAATTCACCAATCTCCTTAGATATTTTATTAGATTTAGAAAGAATATTTTCAAGTTTTGATTGTATTTTTTTTCTCTGTGAATTATAATCTTCTAACTCACCAATAATTTTAGTTGCATCGAAGTTCCTTTTTGATAAAGCATTAATTACTTGCTTTTTATTCTCAATTATGTAAGATACTTTTAGCATTTCATATAAATTTAGTTAAATCTAAATTAATAATTAAAAGTCTATTTTATTTCAATTTCGTTTTCTTCTAAATGTTTCAAGGAAAAATCTCTGTCTAATTCTAGTTGATCCCTAAGTAATTCTGGAGAATTAAACTTTTTCTCATCCCTAATTCTCTTAATTAGTTTAATTGTAATATTCTTATCATAAATATCATAATCAAGATCAAAAAAATAAATTTCAATGGATTGCTTTTTATCTATAAAAGTTGGATTTTTTCCAATATTCATCATTCCATAATATGTTTTAGAATCTAAACAAGAAGCTACAATATAAACACCATTATTAGGTATTAATTTATGCTCATCCTTTATTTTGATGTTTGCTGTTGGGAATCCTAGAAGTTTGCCTCTTCCCATACCCTTAACAACCACTCCAGTTAAAACAAAATATTCATCTAAATATTTATTTACATAATCTATTTTTCCTTCCTTAAGCAAAGCTCTAATCTTGGTAGAGCTAATCGATATATCATTTATTTTTCTAGGTGATATTTCAGTTACCTCAAAATCATAGATTTCCCCAAATTCCCTTAATTGAATAATATTTGCACCTCTATTTCTTCCAAAATGATGATCATATCCTATAATTAAATGTTTTGCGTTTAAGGTATTCACTAAAATGTCTCTAACAAATTCTAAAGCTGTTAATCTAGAAAATTTCTTGGTAAACTCCTTAATTATAAAATAATCAATATTGTATTTTTTTAATATCTCTACTTTTTCATCAAGAGTATTTATAAGCTTAATATCCGTACTGTTCTGCAAAACTATTTTTGGATGAGGGAAGAAACTTAAAACTATTGATTTTAATTTTTTCTTATTAGAAATTTCTTGAAGCTTATGAATTATATCTTGGTGGCCTAGATGAATTCCATCAAATGTACCAATTGTTACAACTGAACCTTCTATACTATTATATTCTTTAAAACTTTTTGTTATCAATTTATCTAATAACTATTTTTTTAAATTATAACTATTCATTGTAGAGTCAATTCCATTCATTACAAAAGAAATAATAACTTCACATATTTTTGGAAAAATTGAAAATAATTCATTGTGTTCATCTTCATTTAATTTACCTAAAACAAAATCAATTTGATTAAAATTTTTATAATCACTTAAAATTCCTATTCTAAGTCTATTATATACTGAAGTATTTAATGTATTTTCTATATCTAAAAGTCCATTATGTCCTCCACAACTCCCATTTGATCTTATCCTGAAATTACATAATGGTAAATTTAGATCATCACTAATAACTAGCAGGTTTTCAATCTCAATATTTTCTTTGGAAAGCCAATATTTAACAGCCTTTCCACTTAAATTCATATATGTATTTGGTTTTAGTAAAATAAATGATCTGCCTTTTGATTTATATTTACAAATACTTCCATGCTTCACCTCCTCAAAAGAAAGATCATTGTTTTCTGCAAAATAATTCAGCACCATAAAACCTATATTATGTCTTGTCTCAAAATACTGATCACCAACATTTCCTAAACCAACAATTAAATATTTTTTCATTATTAAATTTTAATAATTTAGATATAGAATTAAGACAAAAATAAAAAAGCATTCTGAAAAAATACAGAATGCTTTTTTATTATTGAACAATATATATTTTATTTTTTTGAATCTTCAACTGATTTTTTGCCATCATCTGATGGCTTTCCATCCTTTTGCTTATCATCACCTGATGATTTTCCATCCTTTTGCTTATCATCACCTGATGATTCTCCAGACTCTTCTCCTTCAGTTCCTTCACCTTCTTCACCTTCCTCAACTTCTTCAACTTCTTCAACTATTAAAGCTCTTGCTCTTCTAACTTGACATACAACAGTATTATCAGGGTGTAAAAAAGTATAAGATTCATTCTCTAGCTCTGTTACATAAACTCTGTCCCCTATATCAAGATCAGTAATATCAATTTCTATATGATCTGGAAGATTTGCAGGTAAAGCTTTGATTCTTAATTTTCTCTTATTTCTCTGTAAATTTCCACCTATTTTTACTCCAATAGAATCACCAAGTAATTTAACAGGAATATCCATTGCTATTTCCTTATCATCAAACAATTGATAAAAATCAATATGAAGTATTTTGTCAGTTACTGGGTGAAATTGAATATCCTGCAAAACTGCAGAATATAATTCTTTATCATCAAAAGCAATCACAACTGTATACGCCTTTGATGTATAAATCAGTTTAGAGAATGCCAATTCTGGTGCTGAGAAACTTATTGTTCCATCTCCTCCGTATAATACGCAAGGAATCTGTCCAGCATTACGTAGGGTTTTTGAAGCTGATTTTCCCGCGCTTTCTCTTTTAGATCCATTGATTGTAATCGATTTCATTTTATTATTATTATTACATTATAAATTTTGAACTTATTGACTTGTTGTTATGTACATTCTCCATAACATCCGCAAATAAATCGGCGCAAGATAACACTTTAATTTTAGAATTTGATTTAATTTTTGGAACTGTATCCGTTATAATCAACTCCTCAAGTTTTGATTTTTCTATTTTCTCATATGCATTACCTGATAAAACCCCATGTGTACATATAGCTCTAACGCTTTTTGCTCCTTTTTCAATAATCAAATCTCCTGCCTTTGCCAAAGTACCTGCAGTATCAACCATGTCATCTACTAATACTACATTTTTACCAGTAACATCACCAATTAATTCCATATGTAAAATTACATTTGCTTTTTTTCTTTGCTTATAACACACTACAACATCACTATTTAAAGCTTTAGCGTAAGCATAAGCCCTTTTAGATCCTCCCATATCAGGAGAAGCAATACATAAATCATCTAATTTTAGACTTTGAATATATGGTAAAAATATAGTAGATGCATACAAGTGATCTACAGGAATCTGAAAAAATCCTTGTATCTGATCAGCATGTAAATCCATAGTCATTACTCTAGTCGCTCCTGCAGATTCTATCATTCCTGCAATCATTTTTGCAGCAATAGGAACTCTCGGCTTATCTTTTCTGTCTTGTCTTGCCCATCCAAAATAAGGAATTACTGCGGCAATATGCCTGGCAGAAGCACGTTTAGCTGCATCAATCATTAATAGAAGCTCCATTAAATTTTCACTTGATGGATTAGTAGATCCGATAATAAAAATTCTAGTCCCACGAATGGATTCCTCATATGATGGTTGGAATTCACCATCAGAATATTTTGAGATAATTATGTTCCCTAATTCGGTTCCAAAAGATTTTGTTATTTTTTCTGCCAAAACTCTACTGTTTGTACAGGAAAAAATCTTTGGTTTTACACTTGGAGTTCCCATCTTATATATCTGTTATTTAATATCTTATACAGCCTATTATTAATAGGGAGAGCAAAAATAGAAATTTATTTCTAGTGAAAAGAATTAATACTGAATATTTTTTTTACTTTAGTTTTCAATAGCTCAAGTGGCGGAATTGGTAGACGCGCTGGATTCAAAATCCAGTTCTTTTTAAGAGTGTGGGTTCGATTCCCACCTTGAGTACAATTTTAGTATAAGTTAGGTTAAATTAAAACTATACTAATAATTCCTAGTATAATTAAAATTCTCATACTATTGTGAATAATTAAATAGTCCTTTTTTGTTCTAGATTTCCAAAGAATAAATAAAATATAAGCTAAAATAAATAGGCATAAATAATAGTAGTAGAACATTAAGCCAATATCAAAATTAAGTATCAAATTAATTACATTTATATAGCTAATCAGTATAATTATGCTAACAGCAACTTTAGAAAATTTTTCTCCATATACCACTGCAATTGTTTGGTAATTTAATGTAAAATCACCTTTTAAATTCTCCAAATCCTTAATAATATCCTTGGCAAGAATGATAAAAAATAAGAGAAGAGCATATATAAAAATGATTAACTCAAAATTTTTATAATATAGGAAAATTGCAAAAAATGGAGTAATCGTTAGAATTGCAGAACAAATATTGCCAATGATTACTATTTTTTTTAGCTTATGTGAGTAGAGCCATAAAGCAAATATGTAGACTAAGAAAAAACTAGCTGCCCTTATTGAAATTAATAATGAAAGACAAAGGCATAAAAAATTTAAAGCAAAATAGAGCCTTAGTTTAGTTCTTTTTCTTATGGATTTATCTATATCAGATCGAATTGGCCTATTTATTATATCCTTTTCGTAATCATAAAAATTATTAATTATATATCCTGAGGCAATTGCAATAGAAGAACATAAAATAATTACAAATAAATATGGATCTAATATTACCTCAAGCGTATCCTTTTGATGACCTAAAATAAAAATTGAAGTTAAATACTGAGCAATAACTATTACTATAATATTATATACTCTTATAACTGAAAATAAACTAAAGAATTTTAAATTAAACATAAACAATAATTAGAAATAGTACACAACTTCTAACTTATGATCACTTAATTGTTTTTTTGCTGTTTCAAGATTTTCCGTAAATCCTAATATATATCCTCCTCCTCCAGAGCCACACAATTTTAAGAAATAAGAATCATTCTCAATTCCTTTTTTCCATAAACCATGGAATTCATTAGGTATCATTGGTTTAAAGTTATCTAATACTATTTTTGATAATCTTTTGGTATTATTAAAAAGAGCGCTTAAATCCCCATTAAGAAAATTATCTACACACAGATTGGTATGTTTAATAAATTTCTCATTGATAATTTTTCTAAAACCATCTTTTTTCATTTTCTCCATAAAAATGTTAACCATTGGTGCAGTTGAACTAGCCCTTCCGCTATCCATTAAAAAAACAGCTCCATTCCCCATACTTTTTTGTGAGGGAATTCCTGTAACTTTTATGTCTTTTTTAGAATTAATTAAAATCGGTATGCTTAGATAGCTATTAAGAGGATCTAAACCAGATGATTTTCCATGGAAATAAGACTCCATAATAGAAAAAATATTTTTTAGTTTTAGCAATTTATCTCTAGTTAAATTTTCTAATACAGTTATTTTTTCAAAGGCATATTTATCATAGATGGCCGCTACTAAGGCTCCACTACTTCCAATACCATATCTTTCAGGAATCGACGAGTCAAAATATAATCCTCTATCAATGTCTGAACTAAATTTATCTAAGTCTATTCTTATTTTTGACGATTTTAAATATTTTAAAAACCCTTTAAGAATATCATTTGAATCTATAGATATGGAATTTGTCTTATTAGGAATTTTTAAAGCTCCTTTATAAAAATTATATGGAATCGATAAACCTTTGGAATCTTCAATAATTCCATATTCACCAAAAAGTAAAATTTTAGAGTAAAATAATGGCCCCTTCATATAACAAATATATTATAAAATTATAATTGTATCGATCCAATCCCTACTTTATCTTTTATATACAAATGATTTTTACAATATTTTTTTAATTCACTTTCTATAAATGATTCAACCTCCTTCTCTCCTTCTTTCGGATATAATACATGAACATTTGCTCCAGCATCCAAAGTGAAACAAATGGGAATTTTAGTAATTTCTCTATAATTTTTTATAGAATTTATGATCTTCAAAGTATTGGGTTTTATTAATACATATGACGGATTACTTGTCATCATTAAAGCATGAAGCATCATCGCCTCTTCTTCTATTAGACTTGTAAAAGAATTAAGATTGCCATTTTTTAATATTGATTTTAATCTAATTACATTCTTTTGAGCTGCCTTATATCTCTTATCAGCATAAATATGATTATTCATTAATTTATGACCATCAGAACTAGACACTTGTTTTGCCTCAGTATCAACCAGCAAAATAGTGTCATTATAATCTAAAAAATCTTTACAAATCTCATAAGGATATTTAATAGAATATAAGTCTGTACTTTTTTCTACTTCTGTGTGTTTTCCCCATAAATTAATTCCTCCCAATATACTTCTACATGCACTTCCTGATCCAATTCTAGAGAGAAAGGAAGCTTTCTTGTAAAAATATTCTTCCTTCATAGTTGAATCAAGATCTCTTTCTAAGGACATTACACATAAAGCCAATGCACTCATTCCGCTAGCTGAAGATGCAATTCCACTACTATGAGGGAAAGTATTGGCAGTAATAATTTTAAAACTATATTCTTTTAAATAGCTACAGTGTTCTAAAATGTTTCTAAAGAAAAGATCTATTTTAGGTCTAAATTCGTCGATTTTCTTATTCTTATAATAAACATCAAATAATATATTATTATCAGCCTTATTTTTTTTATTCAATTCTAGAGTAGTAATTGTTCTGGAATTACTTAAAGTAAAACTAATAGATGTGTTTTTTGGAGTTTGATTTTTATTTTTACCCCAATACTTTATTAAAGCAATATTGCTTGGTGATGACCATGTATAAGACCTAATATCAGGCAAATTAATGAAGTTATTAGCTTTAAAATTTTCTTCAGACATAAAATAAAAGTAAAGAAATAAAAATTATTTTTTTTCTATTGGTCTTATTAATCCTTCTTGAGCCACTGATGCAATTAATATTCCATCTCTTGTATATATATGTCCTCTTGTCATACCCCTAGCATTTGATGCACTCGGACTCTCAATTGAATATAATAACCAATCGTTAAAATCAAAATCCCTATAAAACCACATAGCATGATCCAAACTAGCAGTCATGGTATTAATAAACTTAGTTTTGTGCAAATGGGGATTTAATGCTGCTCTCAAAAGATTATAATCAGATATATATGTCAATATCTGTTGTTTAAGCTGTATTGATAATTCAGGTATTTCTCCTTTTAACTTAAACCATAGATCGAACTTTGGTGGAAGACCTTTTTTAAAAACAAGTTTAGGTGTTTCTGTTGGTTTAAATTCAATTGGTCTTTCTACCTGTAAAAAACTTTTTAATTTCTGAGGCATAAGAAAACTGTATTTTTTATATAATTGACTCCAACTTAAAAGATCTTCTGGCTGCTTTACTTCATTTTCATATGCCATGAAATGATCATAACCTTTCTCATTCTTATGAAATGAAGCTGCTAAAATAAAAATAGTAGTATCATTTTGTTTTGCAGTAACACGTCTGGTAGAAAAACTACCTCCATCTCTTATCTCATCAACATAATACTTGATCGGTATATTTAAATCGCCTCTCTCAAGAAAATAAGAATGTAAGGAATGTAGTTTCCTGTTTTTAATTGTTTGAAAAGCTGCATTTAAAGATTGTGCCAAAACCTGACCTCCAAATACATTGTTACTTCCCACGGTTTCACTTATACCTAGATAATAATCATTTTCTTTTTGTAAGGTTAAAACTTCTAGAAGATCCCTGACTGAATTCATTAATTAATGTTGGATGGATTATTGTGCGGGCGGAGAGACTCGAACTCTCACACCTTGCGGCACTAGATCCTAAGTCTAGCGTGTCTACCAATTCCACCACGCCCGCAAATTGCTGTGCTAATATAAACAATACTTTCAATATTTAGATTGTTCGTAAGATTAAAAGTATTTCCTGTTTTTGTATTTTTACTATATGGGTACAGAAGCTAATTTTAATTTTTCCTTTAAAGAAATTCAAAAATTAGTTAACACTAATTATGGATTCACATGTAGTGTAAAAAAATTATATGGTGAGAAAGATCTTAACTATAGGCTTTTAACAAAAAAGGAGGGGGTATATTACCTAAAAATATATCCTAAGAATACCGATTTAAATTTTGTAAGATTTCAAACTAAATTATTAAATCATTTATCTAAAAAAACAGAATTAAAAACGCCAAAAAATATATTGTCTAAAAGTGGCCTTAGCTATTCTCACTTTAGAGATAAAAAAGGTTTTATAAGATATCTCAGAATTAATTCATGGATAGAAGGAAGATTATGGTCAAAAATAAATCCTATTACCAATAATCTAAGATTTGAATTAGGCAAAGAGGCTGCCTTAATTACTAAAAAATTAAAAAATTTTAAAAGTGATTTTTCTAATGCAGAAATGCAATGGGATATATCAAACTCATTATGGACAAAACAATATTTAAAATTTATAAAAAGAAGTAGTGAGAAAAAAATAATAAAGTCTTTTCAAAATAAGTTTGAAAAAGAATTAACAAAATTCAAAAAACTAAGAAAATCTTTTATCCATAATGATGTAAATGATAATAATATAATTGTTTCTAACAGCTTATATAGTCCCGAAATTAATGGAATTATTGACCTTGGAGATTCTATAAATACGCAAATAATAAATGATGTCGCCGTAACGTGTGTATATGCAATGATGAAGTGTAAAAATCCGCTTGAAGCGGGAGTTAATGTTGTTAAGGGGTATAATTCGGTATTTAAATTAGAAGAAGATGAAATTGAATTCCTATACCTATCAATAGCTATGAGACTTGTCATATCAATAACAAAATCTTCAATTAATAAAATTGAAAACAAAGAAAATGAATATCTATTAATAAGTGAAGATGAAGCAATAAAATTAATTAAAAAATGGGACACAGTTAATCAGGAGCTAGCAATGTATTCTTTTAGAAATGCTTGTGGTTATACTGCTCATCCGAATGAAAGTAAGTTTAATATTTGGGCAATAAATAGAACATTTAAAATAGCTGATATTTTTCCATCAATTGAAAAGAAAAATTTCTTCAATATTGATCTTAGTGTTTCCAGCAACTGGTTAGAAAATAGGTTTATTGGCAAGAATATTGACTTGTTTGAAAATAAAATTAATTGGCTCAAAAAATTAGAAAGTAATTCAATTATTGCTGGAGGATACTTAGAGCCCAGGATTTTATATAACTCTAATAATTATTCAAGGCTAGGAAATAATGGCATTGAAAATAGAACAATACATCTTGGTATAGATTTTTGGTTAAAAAAAAATACACCAATCCATACCTTTATGGATGGAATAGTTGTTGTAAAGACAAATAATAACTCTGAAAAAGGTTATGGAGGTTTAGTTATTCTAGAGCATAAAATAAAAAAAATTAAATTTTATAGTCTCTATGGTCATCTATGTAATGTTAAAAAATTAAAAATAAAAATTGGAGATAAAATTAAGAAAGGATCTGAAATAGGTGTTTTAGGGAATTCTAATGAGAATGGTAACTGGACCCCACATCTACACTTCCAATTAATGCTAAGCTTACTAAATTTCAAAAATGATTTTCCTGGTGTCTGTTATTACTCTGAAAAGAATATTTGGAGTAGCATTTGCCCTGACCCAAATAAAATTTTTAAAGCCAAAACTCTCAATAAAAATCATGAAGATTCTGATGAATTATTAATAAAAATGAGAGAAAAATATCTTGGGAAAAATTTAAGTCTGAGCTATAATAAACCAATAAAAATTGTTAGAGGTAAAGGTCAATATTTGATTAATGATCATGGAAGAAAATATCTTGATACAGTAAATAATATTGCACATGTTGGGCATGAAAATGAAAAGGTAGTTGAAGCTGGTCAAAAACAAATGTCTATTCTAAATACAAATACTAGATATCTTCATCCTAATATTATTAAACTTAGTGAAAAAATACTTAAAACTTTTCCAAAAAAACTAAGTAAAATCTATTTTGTTAATTCTGGTAGTGAAGCAAATGAATTAGCAATTAGACTAATGAAAAATTATACTGGTCAAAATGATATTATTGTATTTGAAGGCGGGTATCATGGCAGCACAAATAGTACCGTTGAAATAAGCAATTATAAATACATGGGCAAAGGTGGCAAGGGTGAATCTAAACATGTACATTCAATTCCAATGCCAGATGTCTTTAGGGGGAAATATACGGGATTAAAATCTTCAAAAGAATATGTAAATGAAGTTGCTAAGAAGGTTGATAATATCATATCAAAAGGTGAATCTATCGCAGGAATGATTATAGAGCCTATTATTAGTTGTGGTGGACAAATTGAACTTCCAAATAATTTTCTCAAAAACACATATCAAATTATAAAAAAGAATAAGGGATTATTAATATCAGATGAAATACAAACTGGTTTTGGAAGAGTTGGAGAAAAGTTTTGGGGATTTCAGCTACACGATATAATTCCAGATATAGTTACTCTTGGAAAACCAATGGGGAATGGACATCCTATTGGAGCAGTTGTTTGTACTAAAGAAATTGATGATAAATTTAATAATGGAATGGAGTTTTTTAGTTCATTTGGCGGGAATCCTGTATCATGCGCTATAGCTATTTCTGTTCTAGATGAAGTGAAAAAAAATAACCTTCAAAAAAATGCAAAAGTTGTTGGAAATTATATTAAATCTGAATTAAAAAAAGTAAGTAAAAAATTTCCTATTATATCTAATGTGAGAGGTAAAGGTTTGTTTCTAGGATTTGAACTTACATCCAATAAATTAAATCCATTGCCCGATCAAACTAACTACCTAGTTAATAGAATGAAAGAATATGGAATACTAATGAGTTCTGATGGAATTGATAAAAATGTAATTAAAATTAAGCCACCCTTAGTTTTTAATAAGGATAACACAGACACCTTAATATATTTTCTTAGAAAAGTACTTAAAGAAGATCCCATGCAAGTTAAACTATAAACTAAAATTTTCTCTCAGGATTATAAAAAGAAGTATCTATACTAGGATTTTTTTCTGAAACAAAGTCTGAGACTAGTTTACCTGTTCCAGTACTCATACTCCACCCCGTCATATTATGTCCAGTAGCAATAACAATATTTTTAATTTTAGTAGACCTTCCAATATAAGGTAGTCCATCCGCAGAAATTGCTCTTAGTCCAAAAGCAGCCTTACTCCTAACATCTTCATTAATTTTTAAATTAGGGTAATAAGAACATGCAGAATTTGCAATTGCATCAACTCTATTTCTTCTTATATTATTATTATTAATAGAGGCTATTTCCATTGTTCCAGAAAACCTGGTAAAACCGTTCATTGGAGTAATTGCGCATTTTGACTCTACAAGGATTGTAGGTAAATTTATTTTTGTTTCTTCACAAACATTCATGGCATAGCCTTTCCCTGCCTGTAACAATAATTTAACTCCTATTTTATTACATAAATAATTAGTCCAAGGTCCAGCGGCAAACACGTATTCATCAAATTCCATGTGCTGACCATCAAAAAATATTCCTTTTATTTTTTCACCTTCCAATACAAAATTATCAACTAATGTATTCTTGAATATCTTTACGCCTTTATGCAATAAAAATTCTTTAAGTACAGACATGAATTCGCCTGGAGTTGAATGATGATCACATTTAAAATATGCCCCACCAATTGAATCAATTTCTACATCAGGCTCAAGCTGTTTTATTTCAGATTTATTAATCATTTTTGCCACTAGCCCATTTTCAATTGCTAATTTAACTGTATGCTCTTCATGTAGCATAGCTTTTTCAGTCTTACAAAGCATCAGAAGTCCTTTTTTTTCGTAATGAAATTTAAAGTTGTTTTCATCTTTTATTTCCTGTAATAAATCTTGACTTAAAAGAGAAAGATTTAATATTCCTGGTATTGAATTTATGACATGCTTATCGGTACAGGACTTGTAAAATGCATACATCCATTTAAAAAATTCTATATTAATTCTTGGCTCTATATATAATGGACTTGATGAATTAAACATCCATCTTATTCCTTGTTTTATAATACCAGGTGCTGCAAGTGGAATAATATGCCCTGGGCATAGATACCCAGCATTAATATAAGAAGCTCCAGAATCTAATGAAGACTTGTCAATTATAGTGACTTTATGACCATCTTTTATAAGATAATATGCTGAACATAATCCTATAATACCTCCGCCAATTATAGCAATATTTTTAGACATAGTTATATAACTTGAAATCCATAAGCATAAGGATCATCTTTATCAATAATAATTTTATTGTACCCATATATCCTTGCCCAACCCTTAATTTTTGGGATAATTGTCTTTTGTGAACCCATTATTGATTCCTCTTTAATTGTACCAATGAATTTAGAGCCTATATAGCTCTCATGAATAAATTTATCATTTAATTTTAACTTACCCTTAAAGTACATTTGGGCCATTCTTGCTGATGTTCCTGTTCCACATGGAGATCTATCAATTCCTTTATCACCATAAAAAACTGCATTTCTTGAACAAGAAGATGGATCGATTTTATCACCTATCCATAGTATGTGTGAAACATCCTTGATAGTAGAATCTATTGGATGAATAAACTTTTCTGGATATTTTAAATTAATTTTCTTTCTTATTTCTTGAGAATATCTAACTATATCACTAGCCGTATAATTTTGTATTCCTAAAAAATTTTTTTGGTAGTCAATTATAGCATAAAAATTTCCTCCATACGCAACATCAAAATTTATCTCACCTAATTCATTTGAAATTATACTTAAATCTTCTGAGCACAAATAGCTTTCAACATTAGTAAGTTCTACCCATTTAACTTTTCCTTTTTCATATAAATAATTTATTTCTATAATTCCTGCAGGAGTTTCAATTTTTAAGACCCCATCCTTTTTTGGGTTAATAACTTTCTCTTCAATTGCTATTGTAACAGCTCCAATGGTTCCATGGCCACACATTGGTAAGCATCCTGAAGTTTCTATGAATAAAATGCTAAAATCATTTTCTGGATTATGTGGTGGATAAATCATAGCTCCACTCATCATATCATGACCCCTTGGCTCAAACATTAATCCTTTTCTAATCCAATCATAATTTTGCAAAAAGAATTGACGCTTTTCACTCATGTCTTTACCTTCAAGTATTGGCGCTCCTTCAACTACTAATCTAACAGGATTTCCGCAGGTATGGGCATCAATACAAGTAAAGCTGGTTTTATTCATTTTTAGTTTTATTAATGTATTTGTTCTCTCCTCTTAAAGATAAATTAGTTGGCTAGCTGTACCATATAACCCTTACTTGGATCAATTTTTCCTTTTAAAGATTTTAAATACAGTTCATGTAATTCTTTTGGGTTATTAAGATATTTTAGTTTTATATGATTCTTGATTTTCAAAATAAATTCTTTCAATAAATTGTCGGCTAATAATGTAGTTTTTTTAACTCCCATTGTTTTGTATCTTCTTTCAGCATGATCTGGAGCAAAGAAAAATTTAGAATTAGGAATTGATTTAAAATCTGTTTTAGAAGACCAATCTGCTAATCCTATTAGACAAACATGTTTTAATGAGTCTCCTAAATGATCAGATAATTTTTTTAAATAATCTGAGTTACCTGCAAAGTCGATAATAATTGACTTTGAAGCAATAAGATTTTTTTCTATATCATTATAAGATAGAACAGTATCATAAAATTCCATGCTTGATAAAAATTTTATATTTTTTTCTGATGTAATAGCTATTATTTTTTTCTTGTCTTCTAATTTATTTTTAGATAATAAAAATGCTAAAGATAAAGCTGTTTTTGATGATGCACTTGTTAGAATTATCTGATCACATTCAAAAAAATTTTCATCTTTCAAGAAAAAGTAATTCAAAAACGAAGTTAAAAATAAAGGTTTTATTAAAGGATAATATTCTAATGATTCATCAACATTTTTAATAACTTTCAGATAATGATTGTATACAAAAGGAAGGGTTTTTCTATGATTAGAGTCATCTATAAAACCAAAAGAATTTACTTTTTCTGGTAGAACTTTTAAATACTTACTCATAGGAAAATAACCATAATACTTGTCTCTTACAGAAATATTTTCATTTTTAGAAGAAATAACATTTGCAAAACCCCAAACTGGAACGATACCGTAAGGTTCTTTAGTTGGAAAAAAATTCCAATAACCTAATGTATCACCAGTAACTGCATATGTAATGTTATTTGCAGTAAAAGCATAGTTTTCAATTTCTAATATCACTTCATTTGTCTTCGAAATTGGAATTTTATTATCTGAAAACGTAGCTTGAAAAAGATCATACTTATTTACCAGAAAAGTTGCATTTGATTTATTCATAAATTATTAGTTATAAAACCTAATTTAATAATACAAGTAAAGCTGGGTTTATTCATTCTTGGTTTTATTAATGTATTTATTTATTCTCTCCTCTAGTATAGATAAAGTAACTGTTCCTTGTGATAAAACAACTTCATGGAAATCTCTAATATTAAATTTATTTCCGAGCTGATCTTTTGCTTTTTTTCTTAATTCACGTATTTTAATTTCACCAATTTTGTAGGACAATGCTTGACCTGGCCATGAAATATATCTATCTACCTCAGTATTTATCTCATGAAGGGATAATGCTGTATTCTTTGACATATATTCTACTGCTTCTTCTCTTGTCCATCCCATAGCATGTATTCCTGTATCTACAACAAGACGGCATGCTCTCCACATTTCATATGTCAATTTTCCAAATTGCTCATATTTAGTAGTATATATTCCCATATCATCAGCTAAAAATTCACTATATAAACCCCAGCCCTCACCAAATGCTGATAAATATAAATTTCTTCTAAATCTCGGTATACTGTCTCCCAATTCATTATTTAATGAACCTTGAAGATGATGGCCAGGCACTCCTTCATGAGCTGTAAGCGCTGGAATAGTATATAAAGTTCTGCTTTTAAGATCATATGTGTTTACCCAATAATATCCTGGTTCAGTACTATTTTTAGATGTACCAACATATCTTCCTCCTGTATACTTAGGAGCTATTGCATCTGGTACAGGAGCAACTCCGTAAGGCTTTCTTGGCAGTGTTTTGAAGAATTTTGGAAGTTTTGCGTCTATCCTTTTTGAAATATCTCTTGCAAACATTAATAATTCTTTAGGTGTTTTAGCATAAAACCTGTCATCTGTTCTTAAAAATTTAAAAAAGTCATCAAAGCTTCCCTTAAATTTTAAATCAGAAATTATTTTTATCATTCCCTTTCTAATTCTACTAACCTCATCTAATCCTATTTTATGGATTTTATCTGCATTATAGCTTTTACTAGTGGTATAAAAATTAATTCTATTTTGATAATAATCTAATCCATTTTCAATTTCAGAAATTCCAATTTTAGTTCTTGTATTTGGAAAATATTCATTTTCAAAAAATTCTTTAATTCTTTTAAATTCAGGTATAACTGATTCTTCTATTGCCTTTTGACCTTCATACAATATTGAATCAATTTGACTCTGATTTAAATCATCTGGCAAATTCTTAAAAGGAGAATAGAAATAATTGTCTTTATGATCCCTAGTAATATGATCATTATAAGTTGATTCGTATCCCTTAAAAATAACAAGTGGTTGAGATACTCCTTTTGATAATCCCTCTCTAAGGTTAACAAAATATTGATCTACATAATCTGGAATTGCATTTAATTTATTTAGATAATTTTTTACCTGATTATAATTATAGAGCGGTCTAACCATATATCCTAAACTACTATGAAAACCAGTATCTGATAGTAGTGGATTTAGGTGTCTCTCAAATTCATAATAATCAATAATATCTTGGAGTTTAAACCCTAGTAATTTAAATGAAATTTTATCATTATCGTCTAAGTATGTGGTATCTATTAATGATAATCCTAATAAAAGTCCATTAGCAAAATCAGCTTCATTCTTATAATGTTCTTTTGTTACTAAACCTAATGGATACTTTTTTGAATCATACCCTTCATGGTCTTGATAAGTATTAATTACTTCATTTAAGCGATCTGAATTTTTATTACTTTTAAATTGATTGCAAGACTGAATAGTGATTGTTAGTAAGACTATTGTAATTATTCTGTATAAGTTCATAATAAGTTTTATTTTTCAAAACGACATTATCCTTTTCGAGTTATTACTCCATTTATAGTTCGTTTTATCTTTAATGGATTGTTATTTTTTAATTCATCTGGAAGTAATGTGTCAGGAAAATCTTGAAAACTAAATGGTCTTACCCATCTTTTTATAGAGTGGATTCCAACTGCTGTAAACCTACTATCCGTTGTTGCAGGATATGGTCCTCCATGAAGCATTGAAGGACAAACGTCTACTCCTGTAGGAACATCGTCAAAAATTATTCTGCCTACTCTTGACCCAAGTAAATCAATTACATCTTTATTTTGAGATATTTCATCTTTTTCGCCAATAATTGTACCTGTAAGTTGGCCTTGGATAGAAGAAATAACTTTTTTTAAATCATCCATGTCATTACATTTAATAATCAAAGAGAATGGGCCAAACACTTCATGATGTAAATTCTTGTTTTGAATAAAAACATTCGAATTAACAGTTGATAATATATGTTTTGGATAATTTTCCTTATTAATTAAATTTGATTGATCATATATCTCAACATCTTTATTAGATGTTATTTGATTAGCATTTAAATTATAAGCATTAAAAATATTAGGATGCAACATACATGAAGGTTCAATTTTCTTTAACTCTGAGGATAGACATTCGATAAATCTATTCATTTCATCTCCATTAACAGAAATTATCATACCAGGATTTGTACAAAATTGTCCTGATCCAACTGTAATTGATTTAGCAAAATTGATTGCCAGATCTTTATAATCATTTTTAATTTTATTAGGCATGATTATTATTGGATTTGTACTACCCATTTCAGCAAAAACTGGGATAGGTATATCTCTTTTTGATGCTAAATCATATATTGATCTTCCTCCTTTTAGACTTCCAGTAAAACCAACTGCTTTAACATTTGGATGTTTTACTAATTGAACTCCAACACTTATTCCTTTACTATTTAAATTAGAAAAAACACCATCAGGCATTTTGTTTTTCTTAGCGGCACTTATAATTGCACGCGCTACTATTTCCCCTGTGCCTGCATGCATAGGATGAGATTTTACAATAACAGGACATCCAGCAGCTAAAGCTGAAGCGGTATCACCACCAGCAGTTGAATAAGCTAGCGGAAAATTACTTGCTCCAAAAACAACTACTGGACCAAGTGGTATCATCATTTTTCTTAAGTCAGGTTTTGGAATTGGTTCTCTATCAGGAATAGCTGTATCAATTGAAGCTTCTACCCAACTACCATCCAAAACTAAATCTGCAAAAGATCTTAATTGACCTATTGTTCTTTTTAATTCACCTCTAGATCTTCCAGCTGGCAATCCAGTTTCAGAACAATAAACTTCAAGCAAAGTGTCACTAATAAATGAAATTTCATCAGCAATAGAATTTAAAAATTTTGATCTTTCATTTGGAGTAGTTTTTTTATAATCTTCAAAAGCATTTTTTGCAAGATCTAAACTCTGATTTATTTCATCATTATTAGCTTCATAAAAAATTTGATCATTTTTTTTATTTAATTCTGGATTAAATGTTTGAAATGTCACATCACCTAAAGAAGATAATTTGTTGCCAATAAAATTTTTACCTGTAAGCATATAGTTGTTTAATAATTATATTTTGATAAATCCGGTCTTGATTCTAATGCGTTTTCTATTATAGCTATAACTGATTTTCTTTCATCACCACTTAAAGGTAATCTAGGGGCTCTAACATTCTCTGATCCCAAGCCCGTATAAGTCTCAGCTAATTTAATGTTTTGAACCAATTTTGAGTTAATGTCCAATTCTAATAAAGGAAGGAACCATCTATATATATTTATTGCCTCATCAATTTTTCCATTTTTCTGTAATTTATATATAGCCACTGTTTCATTTGGAAATGCGCAAACAAGGCCAGCAACCCATCCTACTGCTCCCATTACTAGGCTCTCCAATGCTATTGTATCTACGCCAGTCATTATTTTTAATCTATCTCCAAACTTATTTTTTATCCTAGTAACATTAGTAACATCCCTTGTAGATTCTTTAACTGCTTGAATATTGTCAAATTCAAGTAGCTGATCAAACATCTCTAGTGTTACTTCAATTTTATAATCAACTGGATTATTATATATCATTATTGGAAGAGAAGTGTTTTTTGCTATTTCCTTGAAATATGTAACTGTTTCTTTATCGCATGATTTATAACGCATTGGAGGTAAAACCATCAATCCAGATGCTCCATTATTTTCTGCAGACATAGCAGATTTTATCGCTTCCTTTGTTGATTGTTCAGCAATATTTACAACAATAGGTATCTTTCCTCTAGTTACTTGGATTGTATTTTTTGTTAAAATATTTTTCTCATCATTAGTCAACGTACTTGCCTCCCCTAAAGAACCTCCAAGAACAATAGCGCTAACACCTGCATCTAATTGCGCATTTATATTTTTATTAAATAAATCTAAATCTAACTTGTCATCATCAGTAAACTTAGTGGTAATTGCCGGCATGACACCTTCCCAATTCATAAGTGTTATTTTTTATTGAATATAAGATTTTTTTAAGAAAATAAATAATCTAGCTTAACATAAACAGATCTGATGCTATACCATCTGAAAGAAATCTTCCTTTGCTAGTTATCTTAAGACACTTTTTATCTAACACTAATAGTCTCTTGTCAATTTTAACTTTTGATTTATCTAATAGATAGTTCTTGAATTTTCCTCCAAGCTGCTTCTCAATATCATCCAGTGATATTCCCCAAATTGTACGTAATCCAGTCATAACCATCTCATTATATACATCAATTTCTGTTAGATTCTCAATTGTTATTGGAAGCTTATTTTTTTCTAATGAATTTATATACTTCATATTGTTACTTACATTCCAAATTCTTTTTTTACCATTAAAAGAATGAGCAGATGGTCCTAGTCCTATGTATTTTTTTCTTTGCCAATATGCCGAGTTATTTATAGAGATATAATTCTTTAATGCAAAACTTGAAAGCTCATAGTTTAAGTATTTATTCTTATTTAATTTGACTGAAATAATTTGATTCTGTCTCTTTAAAATACCATCATCAATATTGTCAATTTTTCCTTTATCAATTAATTTTTTTAAAATAGTATTTGGTTCAACTGTTAGTGCATATGCTGAAATATGTTGTAGGTTATACCCTAAGGCTAAATCTATATTTTT
>Ga0209501_10000142_pt1 | contig 90449 bp, 103 predicted proteins | sample ArcticOcean_MG_C_4_FD_187434 | JGI IMG/M metagenome (GOLD analysis project Ga0209501, IMG submission 187434) | Marine microbial communities from western Arctic Ocean - ArcticOcean_MG_CB4_134 (SPAdes) (version 2) | ecosystem: Environmental > Aquatic > Marine > Oceanic | place: Arctic Ocean... | reverse complement strand
AATGATTGATAGTATCTACTGGCAGTCCACTTATGGGATGAGCAGGATACATCGAAAATAATAAAATTCGCTGGCAACTTATATTTAACCTAGGCGAAAAATATCTTAACATCCCAGCGACTCAATTGAGTCGTTTTTTTAATTTTATAAAGAAATGGGATTTAATGAAAATAGGAAAAATAACAGATATCAATGGTATATCAGTGGGTCATTATACTAACCTTGATAAAGGCACAGGCTGTACTGTTATTCTTTGTGAAGAAGGTGCAACTGGCGGAGTAGATGTAAGGGGCACTGCTCCAGGGACACGAGAAACAGACTTACTAAAATCAGGCCAACTTGTTGAAAAAATACATGGGATAGTTCTTAGCGGAGGAAGTGCATTTGGATTAGATACTGCAGGCGGTGTAATGAAATTCCTTTCAGAAAAAGGAGTAGGTTACAAAGTAGGAGTGAACCATATCCCAATTGTGCCTGGCGCTATTTTATTTGATTTAGGTTTAATAAGTAATGACTTCTCACCTAGTATTCCAGAAGGCTATATAGCAGCAAAAAATGCAAAAAAAGAATTCGAAGAAGGATCTGTTGGAGCTGGTACTGGTGCAACAGTTTCTAAAATGTTAGGTTGGGACCTAGCACTTAAGGGAGGAATTGGTAGTTATTGTATTACTTTAGATAATGGTGTTCAAATAGGTGCAATAGCAGCAGTAAATGCTGCCGGCGATATTGTAGATCCTAATACAGGCATTCATATTTCACAACCTTATGATAGAAAAAGCAAGACCTCTCAAAATTACTTTGAAATGATACTAAATAAACCTCCATCCCCAAATAACGAAGAACAAAATTTGAGGGAAAATACAACTTTGGGAATTATTGCCACTAATGTTTGTATGGATAAACCACAAACAAACAAACTGGCCGAACGAGGACAGGATGGATTTGCTATGGCAATACGGCCATGTCATATGCCAGGTGATGGTGATGTTGTTTTTTCAATATCTACAGGAGAATCCAATCAAATTGTCGATAGATCCCTCCTTACAATAATATATGCATTAGCACCAATGGTTATGTCTCAAGCTATTATTCGTGGGGTTAAACTTGCTTCATCATTAGGTGGAATACCTAATATCAATGATATAAATTTATCCTGAGGTAAATATGAGAACATCAATAATCGATATCCAAAATAAAAAAAATATCCCTTTTTCGATGTTAACAGCATATGATTATTCGATGGCAAAAATAATTGAATCTGCTGGAATTGAAATAATATTAGTAGGAGATAGTTTAGGACAAGTTATGCTAGGATATGAATCTACTGTTAAAGTCACTCTTAGTAATATTATTCATCATCTCAAAGCAGTTGTACGAGCTACAAAAACAGCACATATTGTTGCAGACATGCCTTTTTTAAGTTATCAAACTGATGAAACTACAGCAATAAAAAATGCAGGATCCTTACTTCAAAAGGGTAATGCTCAATCAGTCAAGCTTGAAGGAGGGGAATCAATTGCCCCCCTTGTTAATAAAATGATTAATATAGGTATACCAGTAATGGGTCATATAGGACTTACTCCCCAATCAGTAAATCAATTTGGAGGATTTAAAATACAAGGTAAAACTTTTGAAGAAGCCTCAAAAATAATAAATGACGCATTATGCTTAGAAGAAGCAGGAGCCTACGCAATTGTCTTAGAGGGAATACCCACAGAAGTTAGTAGAATTATTACAAAAAAATTATCAATACCCACCATTGGTATTGGTGCAGGTATTGATTGTGATGGACAGGTACAGGTTATTCATGACATATTGGGACTATACCCCGATTTTAGTCCCAAGCACACATCACAATATACCAATTTAGCGGATATAATCGGAAAAGCAATAAAAAATTTTATGGACGATGTAGAACAAAAATCCTTTCCTAGTAAAGCAAATGCAACCTTTCTTAAAAAAGATATTGCTGATTCTATATTTCAAAAATTTTCATAATTTATGAAAATAATAAGATCCATATCACATATGCAAAACATTGTTGCTAAATTAAATCGACCTATAGGATTGGTACCAACAATGGGGTCAATACATGAAGGTCACAAAAAATTAATTAATGCATCCAAAAAACAAAATTTTACTACTATTGCCACCCTTTTTATAAATCCCACTCAATTCGGGGAAAATGAAGATTTTGATGAATACCCAAGAAATTTCAATAAAGATAAAAATAATTTATCAAACTTAGAAGTTGATATATTATTTTCTCCCGATTATTCAGAAATGTATCCTAAAGAATTTCAAACAAATGTAATCAATACTGAAATGAGCTCTGTACTTGAAGGTGAGAGTAGGCCGAGGCATTTTACAGGTGTTGCAACAGTTGTATCAAAGTTATTTAATATAACTAATCCCAATAAAGCATATTTTGGACAAAAAGACTACCAACAACTTTTTATAATTAATAAACTAAATACCGATTTAAATCATGGAGTGAAAATTATTTCTATTCCTACAGTTAGAGAAAATAATGGATTAGCTTTAAGCAGTAGAAATATCTATTTAAATCAACAAGAACGAATCGCTGCAAAAGAAATTTATTCTTCATTAAAATATGGAAAAAGTATATACTTAGAAGGCGAAACTAATAGCAATACGATTATTGAATCTATACAAAAATATCTTGCAAAAGAATCATTAATAAAAATTGAATATATTAGCATACGTGATAAACTTACTTTTGAACCTATCAAGACTATTTCACCGCTTTCAATAACTTTAATTGCAGTCTACATTGGAAAAACAAGACTTATTGACAATTTAACGTTTTAAAAGGAAATTTATGAAAATATTACTTACTAATGACGACGGAGTTTATGCCCCAGGTATTTGGGCTGTAGCTAACGCACTATCAGAAAATCATGAAATTGCTATCGTTGCGCCTAATAAAAACTGCAGTGGTGCAGGTTGTTCTATTTCCCTTTTTAGTCCTGTCACAATTAATTGTTTGAATGACTTACCAAATTTCAATATTGATTTTCCTTGCTATGCTACAAGCGGAACCCCTGCAGACTCTGCAATTCTTGGGCTTGAAGCGATTGTCGGAAAAGTCGATCTTGTTATTTCAGGAATAAATAATGGGAGTAATTTTGGAGATGATGTTGTGTTTTCTGGAACTATAGGCGCTGCATTACAAGGATATGTGAGAAAAATCCCCTCTATCGCACTTTCAATTGCTTCTTTGACTCCGGATAATTTCGACATAGGCGCAAAAGTAGCAACACTAATTGCTCAAGCATTTGAATCGAAGATTTATGGAAATTTATCTTTATTAAACATTAATACCCCAAATAAAAAACTATCTGAAGTAAAAGGTATAACACTGACTACTTTAGCAGATCGAGTTTACGCTGACTCAGTTAAAGTTGAAGATTTTCGAACACAAAGATTCCATTGGGTTACAAGAACTCGACCTGATTGGGAAGAAACCGCAAATACAGATGTTTGGGCAGTTCGAAATGACTTAATAGCTATCACTCCAATGACATCTAATTTAAGTATAGAAAAAGATCCAGAAAATCTTTCCTCTCTTCTTGATTACCTATCCTTACACCTAGGAGTTCCGAAGAAATAACTATAGTTCTATAATTACTTCATCTTCTGTGATTTTAAACCCTGTACCAAAAGGTGTCGACATTTCTTGCATCCGACTAACGACCTCAGGTAATTCAGATGGTTTACCAAACACTGGTGGGCCATTTCCATCAATAGTACCTGGTATGAATGATAGTTGTGAGATTTTACCATTTTGTATTAAACATTTTGTAAAGATGGCATTAAATTGCATCTCGCTAAAATTTTCCAAATCATGAACAAAATTAGCAAGGGAATAAAAAATTGCTTTACCCTTATACACCTCGATCGGCTGAGGTTCATGTGAATGGTGACCTATTACCAAATCAACTCCACAGTCAACAACAAAATGAGCAAGCTCTTTTTGATATTCCATAACTTCAACATCGCCCGCACTAGCTCCTGGATAAAGCTGGAAAGGAGAAAGCCCCCAATGCCATGACATAACCACAATATCAGCTATTTCTCGAGCTTTCTTGATATCTTCTTTTAATTGTGTTAAATACTCTCCTCTATCAGGTGTAGTATGGACAATGGGCCACCAACCTGGGTTAGAATGAACTCGAGTAGTTGGTTCATAAGATGTGTAAATAGGATGAAAAGCAACACCAGGAGTGTCAATTGTAGCTCCCATATCAGGGGTGCCTACAGAAGTTCTGCAAACAAACGCTACTTTTGTCCCATTCTTTTCTATAATCGCTGGTTTCCTAGCCTCTTCGAGATTTCGCCCTGCTCCTGCATGAATTACATTAGCTTCTTCTAAAACTTCAACTGCTCTCACAAGTGCATCTAAACCATGATAAGTATTAGGATTATTGGCTTGATTCATAACATTAAATCCAGCTTTAAGGTATGCATCAAGAACAGATTCATCTGTTCTTGGAAGAGTAACTCGATCATAAGGAGATAAATATTTAGCATCTGCAAGAACTGTTTCTAAGTTGCAAAATGCAATATCAGCATCTTGTATAAGATGCTTAACAGATTCAAAAGCGGAATCAGGGTTTGGTCGCCCTACATTAGTATCTCCCACCATTATCATTTTTATATCACTCATTTGTTACCCCTCTGTTCTCTAGATTAAATAAATTCCTTAGTGCGCATATAATTATAAAGTCTATTCAAACCCTCTATCATATTTTCAGTAGTACCAGCATAAGAAAATCGTACAGTTTGATGTCCTCTCTCAGAATCAAAGTCGAAACCTGGTGTTATAGCTACTCCTGATTCATCCAAGATGTCTCGGGTAAATTTGAAACTATTATTGCTAAATTTACTTATATTGGCATATATATAAAAAGCTCCATCGGGAGGAGCAATCTCAGTAAAACCTGCCTTGGCTAAACCTTCAATCATTAAACGACGATTTTCGCGATATACGGCTAAATTAGATTGTAACTCATCTTTAGCATCCATTGCAGCAATTGCAGCCACTTGACTTACATGAGGGGCGCAAATAAACATATTTTGTACAATACTTTCAATTTGACGTATGTGGTTTTCTGGAACAATAATCCAGCCAATCCTCCATCCGGTCATTGAAAAATACTTTGAAAAAGAATTAATAACATAGCAATCATCTGTTATTTCAAGTGCTGTAACGGCTCGATTATCATATTCTATTCCATGATAAATTTCATCACTTATAAACGATATATCATTTTCTAATGATATATGAATTAAATCTGCCAAAGATTGATAATCAAGCATCGAACCAGTGGGATTTGCAGGTGATGCAATTAATAAGCCCGAAAGATTATTACTTGGAAGATCTTCAGGGACGGGTTGAAATCGATTTTCCATACTTGTCTCTATGGTTATAGGAATTAAATCTAAAGCTTTAAGAATTTGCTTATAGCTCGGATATCCTGGCACACCTATTCCCACTCTATCTCCAGCATCAAATAATGATGTAAATGACGCAACAAAAGCACTTGAAGATCCAGGAGTAATCGCTATTCTGTTTGGGTTTAATTCAACGTTATACCATTCTCCATATAATTGGGATATACGTTTGCGTAATTCAGGTAAGCCTAAAGCTACTGTATATCCTAAAGTGTCTCTGGTCATGGCTTTAACTAGACTATCAGTTGCATGTTTAGGGGCTGCTGTTCCTGGTTGGCCAACTTCCATATGGATAATTTTTCGACCTTCTTCTTCAGCTCTACGAGCTGCTTCCATCACATCCATCACTATAAAAGGATCAACATTACCACGTTTAGACTTTTTCATTTAAGAACCTAGCATTAAGAATGAATTCATTGTAAATCCCAGATATTAGGTTTAAAATAACCCTTCAGCCCCTGTAGCTCAGAGGATAGAGCATCGGTTTCCTAAACCGTGTGTCGTGCGTTCGAGTCGCATCAGGGGCACCAATGTTACTTATAACCTTAATTAATAATTTAGATTAAGTAATCCAGGGCTCGTCTAACCCTTCACGCTCCCATAAAAACTCAAAACCTGCTTGGGTTGCATATTGTTGGTCTATTTCAGTATCTCCAATATGATAATACTTATCTGCGGGAAACTTATTCATTATATCTGGCAATTGATGCTTTGCAGAAACAAAGCTAACCTCAATATCAAATCTATCCCATATTTTTTGCTGAACTGGAAGAGGACGATCAGAACTGCTTCCAATAATACATCCATGTTCTTTAGCTTTTATTACCATAGCCATAGTAATAGGGCCAGGTGGATCGCCTGCTTCCAAAGTTCCATCTATATCAAAACTAACTAATACCTTCAATTACGCACCTTTAATGATTAATCGGGAGTAGTACTATACATCATAAAACCACATGAATCTGGAGTATTGCTCCCAGCTAAAGCCACTTCAGCTTTTACAGAAACCTGTCTAGCCCCTGCAGTTCCTCTGAGTTGTTCAATACTATCACTATGGAGAGCTGACCTTGTACGGCCAGTTCCAAGATTTCCGCCACTTGATAGGAACGGATGTGGACCTTCTACTCTAATGTCATCAGCATAAAAATCATGAGCTTCTCCACGTTTCACACCATGCCATTCAAATCCTTCTAAAAATTGCTGTGTGAAGGTTGCATATCCATCGTATGGATTGAATATATCAACATCTTTTATATTAACTCCAGAACCTTCTTCCATTTTACGAGCTAAACTTGATACAGCCTCTTGATGCTCATCTAATGTAGCCATACTACTTCGACCACGAATATTATTTTGTGCATGATTCAATACATAAATAGGCTTCTGTCTTAAATCTTTGGCTCGTTCAGCTGTCGCAAAAACAAATGCAGCAACTGACATAACTGGTCTATCACAATCATAAACTACCAAAGGTTCTTCTACTAATCTGCCATTAAGGTAATCGTCTTTTGTAAGCTGATAAGGCTCGTGCAAGGCATAGTATGACCAAGGAGTCAAAAGACCATTTCTTCTTTGGTTCATAACAAAAGGTGCCAAAGCTTCGTGTGAGGTATTATATCTTTGGCAATATTGCTGAAATATAACAGCATTATTAAACATAGCACCAGCTTGGTAACCCCATGGAAGAGTAAATGCATTACCGCCTTTGGCTTCATTACTAGTATTTGCAGGGTTATTATGGCCGTAGCGTCCCGATAAATTAACCATAGGATACCAACATACTAAATAATCAGCCTTACCATCACCTACTGCTTGAGACGCCATTCCCATCATAGGACCAATATATGGTGCATCAGATTCAATATAATTTACATTTTTTAACCCTAACTCTTTTTGGATAAATTCCCCAGAGCAATAGGTTAACCCATCCTCCGTATCGTAAGGGGGAGCAAAATATGGACGAGGTGCCCATGTTTGTTCAGCACGAGTTTCTTTGCTTGTCATAAGTCCAGTAATATCGTCTAGAGCTAATCCAGCATCAGAAATCGCTTTTAAAATTGCTTCTTTACTTAAACCGCCACAAGATCTTTCAAGATCTACTCCATCCCATCTACGCTGAATGTAAGACTGTCCCCATCCAACCACTGCAACTTTACCACGATGCTCCCAAAGCCCCATTCCTTCCTTGTCTCTTTGCCAGCTGTTCCCATTGCTTGTCATGATTTTTCCTTTCTTGTCTCAATACTGCACTATACTTAAGATAGGCTAATAATTTGTAATTTATTAATTATCCTATTACACGCCATTCTGGAACCAATTGTCTTCCAACTTCAGCAGATTCATCAAATATAACTTCCACTGCTGCTCCAACTGGCACCTCCCCAGGAAGTGTTCCAGGAAGGTTAGATAGGAAATTTAACCCTGGATCTTCATCTAGGGTAATAATTGCAAAGTTTATAGGTTGCACTCCTCTAAAACCGACAATTCTAGAATCCCGTATCACCAAAAATACATCAATGTGACCTTTACCTTCTACTTCTTTCCATTCTAATGGTGCTGTAGAATCACAATTATTACAACTTTGCTTTGGTGGATAGTGATTAATTTTGCAATTGCTACAGTTTTGAACTACTAGTTTTTTTTCATTTGCTGCATCCCAAAAAGGCTTTGCCCAATCAAATGGAACTGGTATTGGGCGTTCGAGCCCGTTAATCATAGACATGACCATTCCTCCTTCTTTATGCTATATAACTTATTATCACTTTACTATTGTCACTTAGTTTAACTCTCTGTTAAGTTAGATTGCAATAACAAACAAGTATTATCAGAAGGAAGATTTATTAAATAATTTAATAAAACTCTTATCTAGGCGCAAATATTTCTATTGTTTGAGGAATTACTTGAACTTTAATGGGGGTGTTGCCAATTATTTGCCCATCAATATTTAATACATCTTTATTATCAGGTATTAAAGAAAATGTATCAGACTGAAAATATTTAACCTCTGGTTCAAATATATGTGTGCCTTTATAAAGCTTGGGGAGTACAGATAATAACCTCAACCTACTTATTCCACTCTCAACAACAATAATATCCACAAGCCCATCATCAATTTTAGCTTTTGGTGCCATTTTCATACCTTTACCTACATGTATAGAGTTGCATCCAATTACAAACATAAATTTTGTTTCAAGTGTTATACCTTGGATTTCTAATTTAGCTGTTCTTGATTTTTTAAATAAAATTTGAAATAAAGCAGCTATAGTATATCTACTTGGCCCTATCCATCTCATTTTTTCCGCACTCAAGCCTACATCAGTAACCATACCCCAACCAATTAAATTAATACTATACTGAATCTTTTCTTCCATTTCCAAGCGCATAACATCGATTAATCGAGTTTCATTAGAAATTATCACATTGATAGCTTTAACAGGATCCGTAATATCAAGATCTCGCATAAATGAATTACCTGATCCAGCCGGGATTATTCCAATCGGTACTTTTTTATTATCTGCTCTAGTTAATAACCCATTGATTACTTCATGAAAGGTCCCATCTCCACCAATAAGTAAAAGACCATTATAGTTTTCAATATCTATGTCTCTTGCCAAAGTTTCAGCATGGCCAGAATAATTCGTATATATAATATTAAGTTCTATATTATTAATACGAAAAAGAGGTGTGATTTTTTCTAATATTTTCAAACCTTGTTTTTTACCACTAAAAGGATTAACAATTAGTATGAATTTCATTTTAGTATCCTCAGAATTAATTTATATCAATTCAGCTATCGCTATACCCTGTTCCCCTGCAACACAATAAAATAAATACTCTTTATCATTCGTTTTGAAGTAAGCAGGATCCCTTAATTGATGAACTTTGTCCATTATCGCTCCACGCGCAGAAGGAACCATAGGCATATCCGCACCTTCATATTCCATTTCCGGTTTTAATATAACGAAAGATTCTGATTCCTTCCATGTTAACCAGTCATTACCTAATTCAATTTTTGAAAAATATATTTGTTCTGGACAGTCAAATGCATTTGTATAAAACACTGTAAGTACATTTTTATCTAATTTTAATGCACAATGCCTCATTTCTGGTGTGAATAATGAAGGGCCTTTTTCAAAATTAGTAATCCCATTCTTAGATCGATAAAGTATACCTGGCATACCAATTGCATAATGATAATCTTGATAGTAAAAAACTCTAAAATAAGAATTTCCTATAATTTCTGGTTGTGGTGTAAAATTTACACCATCTTCAGATATTGATACCCTCGTAAGTTGCTGAGTTCCTCGTCCTCTTATGCCTCTACTTAAGTTTGGATCTATGAGTTCTTCCGCAGTTGGCTCAGCAAATATTGGAGATTCATACCCATGATAATACATTCGTATTTGTTTATTTTTATTATCAATATGAACATCAGGTGATGCTATATGTCCATAAAATAGAGAGTTTTCTATTTGAAGTGTTCCTGGTTCATATATTCTCCATGGACCTTCTATATAATCTGAGTATGCAAGCCGTATATATTCTCCATTATGATGGGCAAAATATAAGTAATATCTTGCCAAGCGATTTGATATCCATTCGGGAATCTCTATTATTGATGGTCCATTTATATTCCCACCAAGTTCTTTGAAATATTCATTAGAAATTATAGGTTTATTTAAAATCCTTATCGCCTTCATAGTGCCTTTCACTCTATTAAAAATCCTATCTCCTCTGATAAAAAAATATGGGCATCACTTTCGATCGAAAATGATGATCCTTTTTGCAATCTCCCATCGCCCCAATAATTAGATTGTATATTATTACTATTTTTTAAAAATATTCTTTCAAATGAATAACGCCCCTTATAGGATAAAAATGCATCAGATGCTTGAAATTTAGAAGAACATATTTCAACTCCATTAATTAGCTTAAAAGGCAAGCAGCCAACAATAATATTTTCACCAAATGGATTCTTGATTTCAATAGCAGATTCAATAACAGAACTAGAATAAGAATTAACAACTAAAGTTATTGTTATTTCTTTACTTTCTAAAGAAATACCAATAGCTTCCAATTCAGGTCCATAAATATTTGGATTTGGGGTTGGTACAGGTGCAGCAGTAGGGTTTGGGGTTGATACAGGTGTAGCAGTAGGGTTTGGGGTTGGTACAGGTGCGGGAGAGAGAGTTGGTGTGGGGCTTGGTAGAGATTTAGGGGTTGCAGTCGGTTGTAATTTTGGCATAAATGCCAAGGTTGAAGTTGTTGTAGCTACTGGAATGGGAGATGGATTAGGAATTGCAGTAGCTGTTGGCTCTGCAGTTGAGGTTGGTGAAATTCTAATTTCATTACCTATCGAGTTTTCAACATTTGAATATCCAACAATATCATCGCCGAAAAACAACCGATTAGCTGAAACTAAAAGCATAATAATTAAGATAATCCCGGCCAGATATCTCATGAATCAATCAGCTCAACCCGTTAATAAAATTATTCAGCTGATTGATGACTTCTTTTGGGTTTTCATCTAAACACCAATGTCCTCCATCAGGGATTTCAACAAGTTTACAATTTGGAATAGTTTCACTCATCTTTTGTGCAACATCTACTCTAAGTAATGGTGATTCACTACCTCTAATAATTAGAGTATTTACTTCTATACGAGGTAAAACATGCCAAGCACCAGGTCTTTCATATTCCAAAACGATTTGACGGTCTCTTTTCCATACTCTGCCACCATTAGGCAAAGGGTTAGTCATAATCTCAGCTAAATGGTTCAATATATCTTCATTAGTTTTTGATTCTCGAGATCTGAGGCGTTCAACTACAGATTTAAGATCAGGCCATTCATCACCTTCTTCACGATATCGTACAAACATATTGCCTGATCCAGGATTAACAGCGTCAGGGTCCATATCAATTATAACTAATCCTGATACCCTCGATGAATCATTTGCTACATGAGAAAAAGCATATTTACCCCCTGCTGAATGACCAATTAAAACTGTGTCTTTTAAGTCTAACTCTTCCAAAACTGCTCTAACGTCATCTACATATTTTGCAAATTGATAGTTGCCAGGGGACCAGTCACTATCTCCATGGCCTCGTGCATCTAATGCAAAAACGTGATAATTTTTAGAAAGTTCTTGAGCAATATGATCCCAATTTCTCGCAGTATCTTGTAATCCATGCAAAAGTAATACATTTTTTCCTTGCCCACCCCAATCAACATAATTGAGATTAATGCCATTAACTAAAATCTTTTGATCTTTTCCACTTTCATTAACCATTAGTCTTGTTACCCTTTCTTACTGTTAAGGAAATTTTCATTTAATCTAAATAAAGATTGGCCTAATAATCTTGTACCTAAAACAATATCATCCATACTAGCCCATTCTTCGGGGCAATGACTTTTACCCTCAAGACATCTAATAAAAACCATACCAGCAGGAGTAATAGGAGCTATTCTGGCAGCATCATGGGATGCACGACTAGGTAATTGTCTTATAGGCACTCCTAAATCACTAAAAGCACTTTTAACAATGTCTTGCATATATGATGGTAAAGGAACTGGGTCTTCTAAATGATCCCAAGTTAGATTGGATTTCAACCCTCTCCGTTCTGAAATATTTACAACCTCGTCCTCAATAGATTTTCTCGATATTACTAACGATTCAATATCCGTACTTCTAACCTCAACACTCATATCGACTTGTCCAGGTATGACATTTATCATATTTGGACTTACATTTAACCAACCAACAGTTCCTACATTTTCGTCTACCATACCAGTAGATGTAACAATTTTTTCAATAGCTATAACTAACTCTGCAGCACCTAATAATGCGTCTTTTCTGTCCGGCATAGGAGTAGCTCCAGCATGATCAGCTGAACCAAAAAACTGAACACGGCCTCTACAAGGAGCAGCAATAGTTGTAACTATTCCTGCCGCCAATCCTTCCTTTTCCAGTACTGCACCTTGCTCGATATGTAATTCTAAATACCCAGCAATTTGACCTGAAATCCTTCTTGCTTTTAATATACTTGAAGAATCCCCTCCCAATGCATCAATTGCATCAAAAACTGTATCTCCAAATGGAGTAACTACCCCTTTTAAATTATTCTGAACCACGTCTCCTGCCATAATCCGGCTTCCAAGCGGGCTTAAATTAACGGTAGGTTCCTCACAAGTAAAGTCAACTATCTCTAATGGTAAAGCAAGATTGATATCAGAATCCTGTAAACACCTTGCTATTTCAAGAGCACCTAACACACCAACTATTCCATCAAATCTTCCTCCTGATTTAACAGTATCGGTATGTGAACCCATCATGAAGACTTGATTTCCATCACCTCCACGCCTTCCAATAAGATTAGACGCAGCATCATTAAACACTTCTAATCCCGCTAATCGAAACTGTTCTGAAAGCCATGCTCTTGCCTCTTTGTATTCTGGAGAAAAGGCACGGCGTGACCATAAAGCAGTAGGATCCGTAAAAGTTTCTAGTGTTTTAAAATCTCTTTCAATTCTTTCAGGCTTAATATCCAATATTTCTTCCATGATTCACCCTGTCATTATTCATATTTTGAAAAAAAACGAAAATCCGGATACAATTACACATAGTACTAGTAAAATTTCTTACAGTAAATATCAAATCTAAGCAATTCTATTTGGGGAGGAATAATGCCATCTTTTCAAGTTGTTTCTAATACAGATTTAATGGAAGTTGATAATGCTATTAATAATGTATTAAGAGAAATAAAAAACCGCTTTGACTTCAAAGGCGCTAACTGTAATATCGAAAGATCCGATCATACTTTGACTGTCACAGCAGATGATAATATGAAACTCACTCAGCTTGATGACCTAATCCAAACTAATTTCATCAGAAGAGGAATTGATCAAAAAGCTTTAAATTTCCATTCTGCAGATAAAGCAACAGGAGACTCACTAAGGCAACAAGTTGAAATTAAGCATGGTATAGATAAAGAAACAGCTCAAAAAATATCAAAGAGCATAAGAGGAACAAAAATAAAAGTTCAAGCATCAATAGAAGGTGAGGAACTAAGGGTATCAGGAAAAAATAGAGATGATTTGCAAAAAATTATCCAATTTATCAAGGAGATCGAAATAGATCAACCATTACAGTATGTTAACTTTAGAGATTAATTAGGTATAACAATGACTATAGTTTCTACTTCAAAATTAAACTTATCTTATGGGGATATACGAATACTATCTAATATAAATTTAGATATATACACTCGCTCTAGAATTGGATTAGTCGGAGCTAATGGTACGGGAAAAACATCTTTAGTTAAAATTTTGGTAGGAGAAATAAACTTCCATAAAGGAGATGTACAATTCCAAAAAAACCTTTCAATTGGTTATGTCCCCCAAAATACAGAAAAACTTAATTCCCACACAATTAAAACTCATATAATGAGTGCTTTTCAAGAAATACTTGACTTAGAAAAGCAAATAGAACAAAGCTCCGAAGATTTAGAAAAACATAATACCGCGAATGCGCAAAATGCCCATATAGATTTGTTAAATAAATATGAATTTTTAGGTGGGTATAAATATATAACTGAATTTAATAAAACCGTCAGTGGATTAAATCTTTCAGAAGAAATTTTAGAAACAGCATTTAATTTAGCAAGTGGAGGAGAAAAGACCAAAGCAAATTTAGCAAAGGCATTACTACAAAAACCTGAATTACTAATACTTGATGAGCCAACTAATTACTTAGATTTTGATAGTTTACGATGGTTAGAAGATTTTATTAATCATTACCAATCAGCTGTATTAGCTGTTTCACACGATAGACAATTTCTTGACCAAGTGACTAGTACAATTTGGGAAATAGAAAACCAGACAATTGCTACATTTCCGGGCAATTATTCTAAATACCAAATGCTCAAGACGGAAAATATAATAAGACAACAAAAAGAATATGAATCACAAAAAGCTTTTATTGAAAAAGAGCAGGCTTTTATAGATAAGTATAGAGCTGGACAAAAATCCAGACAGGCACATGGAAGAGAAACACGATTAAATCGTATTGAAATATTAGTAGCCCCTAACAAAACAAAAGAAGTAAATTTGCCTCAAATGGATACAAAACGCACCGGGAGAATAATTTTAAGTACTCATAAAGCTGATGTAGGATTTACAGAAAAAAATAAACAAAATAAACTTTTGAGTGTTTCAGACATAGAATTATTTCGAGGAACAAAAACAGCATTCATAGGGAAAAATGGTATTGGTAAAACTACGTTTTTAAAAACAATTGTCGGGGAAATTCCTACAATTAATGGACTGGTTGAATTTGGACACAAAATATCTTATGGATATGTAGATCAGAATTTATCAGATATACCACAAAACGTTGATGTACTAACTGCATTTCTAGATTCGAAAAACATAGCTATTAATGAAGCACGAAAATTTTTAGCGCGTTTCTTATTTACTGGTGAACAAGTTTTTCAAAATGTAAATTCACTCAGTGGAGGGCAACTAACACGATTACAAATAGCTCGAACAATCATTAATGATCCGAATTTTTTAATACTCGATGAACCTACAACTCATTTAGATATTTCTAGCAGAATAGCATTAGAAAAAGTACTGAAAAGTTATGATGGAGCAATATTATTTGTATCCCATGATAGATTATTTATCAACAATATTGCCGAACAATTACTTGTCGTCGAAAATGGTCAAATAAACTTATTTAAAGGAACTCTTGAAGAGTGGCAACAAACAACTAGCAAGCAAACATCAAAAAAGGTAAAAACTAAAAATCAACAAAATGAAGGTAATCAAATAAAACCAAACAAGTATAAATTAGAAAAACAAGAAAGCATTATAAAAAATCTTGAAAAACAATTGAAAAATCTTGAAATTAATCTGGGAAATGCCACTAAATCACAAAATATTACCGCAGTTGCTAAATTAGGAGAGGAGTATACTCTCTTAGAAAAACAACTCTCCAATGAATTAGAAAAATGGGTAAACTTCTAAATATTATATGCTCTAAAATTCACCTTTTATAGCAGCGTCATACCTAAACATGCATGCCTCAACGACTATATCAATATCACTCTTTAGCAAATATCTATCTTGAGCTAAACTAGTAGCTGATGCAAGCACCTGTTCGAAATATTTTCCTCTTGTTCCATATCTTTCTTCTAAAGAAGGACGAGGGTCTTTCTTTATATTTCTATTTTCCTTTGTATCTGCAAAAGCACTAGAAATTCCTTTCATAGGGATTATATCATCTGGGGATCCGGAATCAGGGTGACGTAAATTCCATCCAGTATGAGTACCTACAGGAACATCTAAATCAGGTAAGCGTATGCCTCCTAATTCATTACCATCTGAATCTATATTAGCGACATAATTTTGATATCTTCTGCCTTCCTTAACAGGAAAATATCCTATACCAGATTTAAAATTTTCGTCTATTTCTATCTCTCTAATACCCCATAATTTATGAAGGCTAGGGGATTCTATTCCAGGAACCATTATGAATTTTTCAATAAATTCTGAGGGTAAAATAGCCGTACCCTCATTAACTGAAGGGTTTTTACTAGCTGGAGGTTCTATATCTTCTCTTACCCATAAATCAAGATTATTTAATGCGGCCCTAAGAAGAGGTCTATAGTCAACTAGATTGAATGTATATCTTCCATTAACTTCATGAGCTCCTCCCCCAACAACAATAGTTTTTTCACCTAGGTATCCAGCACCATGTTGAGTACCTGAAAAATGGTACCTTCTCGTCTCCGAAGCTGGCTCCAAATCATATCCATTTGGATGGATATGAGCAAGTGAACCATCACCTCTCCAATACTCTGATGAAGAATTAGTATAGATAATTTTGGGGACCTGCTTACTATTACGCAGTTTATTTAATAGTCCATCTTCTTGCTTAGAATACATATCTACTGAATTGTTATCATCAAACGGAAAAGTATGGCCAAACCCAGCAGCAGCTTGTTGAGAAGGCTGTGCAAACCTATTATTAAATTCACCCATGCGACTTCCACCAACGTGTGGAAGAAATGCATCAAAGGCCATTATTCCGTTTTCGTCAGTATTTAATCCTAAATATACTAAATGTCTTAACATACGAGCTGTTTGAGAAACTCCATAGCCATAAACGTATTCGAATTTATTACCAAACAACTTGATACTTTGATCTTTTTTTAGAAATGATGCGATATCCCGCAAAGCCAGCAAGCCTGTTCCAACAACAGGAGCTACACTTGGATGATAGACGATATAGTAATACTTCCCAGGTATAAAGCCACCTGGGTAATAGATATGATCTTTATCAGGTTTAATATTTCCATTCTCTTCAATTGCAAAACTCCAGTCAGACCTATCTATTATCTGATCAGGGCCATCCTCCCAATCTCTTACTATAAGTTTTGCTTTTACATCATTAATATCAGCAACTGAATATGGAACATGTATCCTATTGGCTAAAAGAGCACCGTGATGAACGTGATTGGGGCTAATTTGAACTATTGTTTCGCCTTTCAAGTTTTCCTCATTTACATCAACATATGGAGGTGTTAATCCTAATAAGTCAGCACTCTCAATAACATCCCACTGCCACCCAATAGAAATAACCGAATAACCTTGTCTTAATAAAAAACCGTCACCAGCTGGTTTATCAGATTCATCTGAACGATTAAATGTAGGAATAACTCTAGCCCTACCTCTATTAACAACATCTACAATAATCCTATTATTGTCCTTAGTAATATTTTCAGGGGTAACTAATATGAATTTGGAGGAAAATTGAACTAATCCTTCTGAATCTTTAGGGGCTAAATCTAAATCTTTAATTAGTATATTTTCAGGTTTAGTTGGGTCTACTTTGAAATCTAAATATCCTTTTATTTCAACGTAAGGCCCAAATTTAGCAAACGACTCCCCTTCAGCATATGACTCTCTTGATTCAATTCTCACTCTACTTAGGGGCATAGGTGGATTCCTTATTATTAAACTATTTACTTAAGGCTCTTTTTAAAGCACCAATTATAAGATTCTTTGGAGGAATTGGTTTCCATCCCTCTAGAGTATTATAATATCGACAACCTGAGGTATATTCTAGTGGTTCTTGCGGGCCATATTCTATATCTACACCATTAGCTCTAATAGTTGGTGATCCCAAACTCTTTTTGTCTTTTGCATCTTCAAAATCTCGAGTCTCTATCATTTCATAACCTACAGTTATGTTACATTCTTTCAAACATTCTTCTACTAACTTTATAATATCATCAGAGTGTTCACAGCTTGGTGAAATAAATACACTGATATCCACTTTTACCTCTCATTCTGTATGCGAATTCTTCGATTTCTTTCATTTATTATATTAACAATTTGCCATGCTACAAATCCTACGACAAGACCAATTAAAATACCAACAAAAGAGTAAGATAAGTATACATAAATTACACCGGGGTCATCCTTGAGGTCGCCACCTTGAATATAATTATGCGTAATCAATCCCGATATGAAACCGCCAATAGCAGCACCACATAAAGGAAATAATATAAAAATAAGACAGCCTTTGAAAACGTCCATACACAATTATAGATAATTAATGCCAGTAACTCAATATACTTTTATTTGATACTACCTTTTTAATTATATTTCTTGTTCCATTTAATACCAATATAGACGTATTTAGAGTAATAGCTATAGGTGGGCTAGTAATTCCAGCAAGTATACCTAGTAATAACCCGGAAACACCAGTGACCCCCCAAGTCAATATTTGAAAACTAACCACCCGCCCCCTCATTATACTTGGGACTATAGTCTGCATTAATGAATGTAGCACAACTTCATAGGTCGCAGCTGCTAGATATGCAAATAAAAAAAGAATCATAGATAGTATTAGTGTCTTAGACCACGCAAAACAAATTAAAAATATACCAAATAATATGTACGTTAAATATAGTATTACTGTTCTATTTTTTTTGATTCGATAATTCGATAATACTATACTTGAAATTAATGCACCTACTTGTCCTGACGCGAGAATATATCCTAATTCCACAGAGCCACCGCCTAAAACTTGTTTAGTGACAACAGGGACAATACTTTCATGTGCCCAGCCAAAAACCTCAGAACTAAGCCCTAATAATAATAAAGAACGTATTCTTTTATTTTTTGAAAGAAATGATATTCCATCTTTTAGTTCTTGAAGTGATGCGCGACCTTCTTTTGTATTTGAATTTGTAATATTTGGTAAACCAAAAATTAGTATCATACAAGAAATAAATGCACTTAATGCCATTAAGGAATATGTTGATTCAAATCCATACTGATCGATGAGGATTCCTCCAATTGCAGTCATTAAAATACCTGTTATCGTCATGCAAGCAAAATTTGTAGCTGTAGCTCTTGAGAGTTCTCTCGATCCAACTAAATCCATTGTGATGGTTCCTCCACAAACAAATCGAAAAGATGTACAACTCCCATCAATAAATGTAGTCAATAACAATATCCAGATTGAAATATTGCCAGTCAATATTAAAAACACGACTACCAAATAGGTCACTGAGACTACAAAATGACTTATAGCTAATATTTTTTTTCTATCAAGTCGATCAACCATTGTACCTGCAAGCAAACTTGTAATAATCATTCCTGCTCCACCACAACCAGCTGCTAATCCCACATATATTGATGAATCAGTTAAATGTAAAACCAACCAACCATTAGAAGTAACAAACAACATAAGAGATACATCTCTAAATGTTTGTGCAAATAAAAACGTACGGTAATTTCGATTTTTAAAAATTAAATCCATAGATACTTCTTTTAGAAATTCACAGGGTTTGTGTGGAGTTATTTAGCAAAATTTATATATTTCTTCTGTCTTAGAAGCAGTTATTAAATCATTCAGATGAAGGTTTTTTATTTTATGAGTCCACCATTTAATAGTAACTTTTCCCCATTCAGTGATTATTAATGGATGATGCCCTTCATCTTCTGCCATGTTTCCAATCAGATTAGAAAATTGCAAAGCAGATTTGAAATTATTGAATTTATATATTCTAGTCAATTTAGGAATATCATTTTCTATAACAAGATCCCATTCACCATAAGTGTGTAAAAAATTATGAATTAATTGATCTTCTGCCTTTGGTGCTCCTCTTTCACAAGCAACACATTTTTGATTAACTAATTCTTCCATTATCCCTCTTCTACATGACATTTCTCAACTATATCCGTTTATAATACTATATATATAAGAAAAAGTTTAAGAATTGAGTATGTATGAGTACAAACATTGATATCGATTCCATATTGGCGAGTAAAAATCCAAACCGCTTCAGAAAAGTTCTTATATTATTGATAGGAATATCATTAGTTGGGACTTATTTCGCATATGATTATATAACCCGCGAAAATGAAGATACCACTTTTGAAACAATAACAACAGAATACGTAGTTGAAAAAACTAATTTAACAACTACTGTTGAAGCAGCTTCAACAATTATTGCTAAAGAACAACTACAAACACGATTCAATACATCTGGAACTGTGACAGAAATATACGTTACTATCGGAGACTATGTTGTTAAAGATCAACCACTGGCCAAACTGATTAACAATGATTATGAAAGAACATTGAAAAGAGCAAAAATTACTCTTCAGGAAGCAGAGTTAATACTACAAGAACAAACGGAACCCTTGTCAGTATTGGAAACTGAATCTAATAATCAATCCATATTAACAGCTCAGTCACAAATACTAAATGCTCAAATTGCTTTAGATAATCTCGTTGCTGGGGCTACAAATTTACAAAAATCTTCAATGGAATACGATATTGCGACTGCTAAACAACAGGTAAATAATGCCAAAACAGAAATGGAAAGTTTAACCAAATCGGACAATGATACTGACCCAAGTATTAGTTCACAAGAAAAAGCTGTAAATACCGCAAGTCGACAAGTAGATACAACGCTTGCAAGTTTAAGTGTTGCTAGACAAAACTATTGTGTAGCAAATCAAAACTCTGGTATAGATGTGTGCGATACGCAAGATATTCCACTGAATGATATAAACGTTACAGAGTTAAAGAATCAAATTAATAACGTCAATGCTATTACCAATACTTTATATTCATTAACAACATCTTTATTGCAAGCTGACGCGTCATATAAAAATGCTTTAGATAATCACAAATTACAAAAACAACTATTGGAAGATGCTACAGCAAATTCAAAAGAGTCTTTAGATGTTGCAGAAAAAAAGTTGCAAAATAAAAATGATCAAAACGCCGACTTATTAGCTGAACCCACAACTGAGGAATTACAACAAGCAAATAATACTCTAAACCAAGCCCAAGCTTCTTTGACTGTAGCGAATGCTCATCAAGCTGAAGACTTGGCTAAAATTAGTGAAATAGATACACAACAATTACAGCTTTCTATAGAAAAGGCAAAAATTACTCTTGAAGAAGCTGAAGAAACGATAACTGACCTAACTCTAAAAGCACCATTCTCAGGAACTATCGGAAGCATAGATATAGTTACTGGCCAAAATGTGGCTACAAACACAAATGCTTTCTTGTTAACAAATTTAGATTCAATAGCCATAGATATGAATATATCTGAAACAGACCTACCAAGTATAAAGAGTGGGCAGCTGGGTGTAGCTACTTTTGATGCTCTGCCAGAGCAAACATACCTTTTTGAGATATCAACAATAAGTTTAATTCCTGAAGTTAGTCAAGGTGTCGTATCTTATCCAATAAACGCTAATATTATTACCAGAGACAATATTGAGTCTTTATCCATAGAAAACTTACAACCTATCCTGTCTTCATTAGGAATTTCAGCAGAGGAAAGACCTGATCAAGAAAGAAATGGCAATAGAGCTGAAGGTTTTGAAAAAATGCAAGCATGTGTGAAAAAAGTTATAGGGAACACTATTGCAACTCCAAGAGATGTAAGAAATCTATCGCCCGAACAGATAAGTCAAATACAAAAAGCGGGATGTCTTGAACTAATGCAATCTGGAGAGAATAGGGCTCAACAGTCAAGTAGCTCCATAAGAGAATTATTAAATGCTCCATTACCTTACATCGGAATGAATGGGTCTGTATCAATAATCACAGAGCTAAATCAGGATGTCTTAGTTGTACCATCTAAAGCCATCAAGGAAGATAATGGTAAGCTATATGTTTTATTACAAAATAAAACAACCAAAACCTCGGAAAAACAATTTATTACAACTGGAATTACTGATGTATCTCAAACAGAAATCACATCTGGCATAGAAGAAGGAAATATAATTTTAATTGAATCGCAAGTATTATCATCTGCCACAGATGAGACTACAGGAAAAGAAAAGGGAAATGATTCTCTTCAAAGTCCAAATATTAACAGAATACGATGATAAAACTCGAAAATATTACAAAAGAATATATAACCGAAGCAGGGGCAGTAAAAGCACTTAATGGTATAGATTTACTCATTCCAGATGGTGAAATTATTGCGATTACCGGACAATCAGGCTCAGGAAAAAGTAGCTTGATGAATATAATAGGGTGCTTAGATTCACCTACCTCAGGAAAATATTTTATTGATACAGCCGATATTAAACAATTATCGGATTTTCAATTATCTCGATTACGAGGTAAAATTTTTGGATTTATTTTCCAAAGTTATAATTTACTACCTCGACTAACTGCTTTGGAACAGGTTGAATTACCATTGATTTATCAAAAAGACCCAAACAGAAGAAGAAAAGCAGCCACCGCATTAGCAATGCTTGGACTATCAGAAAGAATATATCATATGCCTAACCAGCTTTCTGGTGGAGAACAACAAAGAGTAGCTATAGCTAGATCTATTGTTATAAATCCAAAAATCATACTAGCTGATGAACCTACTGGTGCCCTAGATACAAAAACCAGTACTGAAGTTATGAATATATTACTTAAATTAGCTAAAGAGCAAGGTATAACTATTGTCCTAGTAACCCATGAATCACATATAGCCTCCTTAGCAGAGCGACAAATTAGAATGGCTGATGGCAATATTACTGGAGATTCCTATACAACAAATAAGGGTTTAGTTTTATGAGTTTAATAGATGGTTTTTTAACTGCATTTAAAGCAATAAGTGCAAATGGTCTAAGAAGTTTTCTAACCATGTTGGGATTACTTATCGGTGTTGGTTCGGTAATTATTCTGATATCTATCGGCCAAGGAACTCAAGCCGGGATTAAAGAAGAAATTACCAGCCTTGGTACAGATTTATTATTTATTAGTCCTGTTTCAGCTTCTGAAAAAGGTGTTCAAGGCAGCCGAGGTAGTGCCAGAACATTATTTGCAGAAGATGTTATAGCTATACGCGAAGCTAATTTGCCTGGAGTAGAATCAGCAGCCCCCCAGCTAAATATAGGAAGTGCTCAAGCAATCGTTGGCTCATTAAATCAAGCGATTGACCTAGTTGGTACTGATAGTGCTTATATAGATGTCCGAAAATTACATTTATCTGATGGATCATTCATTTCATCAAAAGAAGTTTCTTCTGCTTCTTTATCAATGGTTCTTGGTTCAAATATCGCAACTGCCCTATTTCCTGACCAAAATGCAGTAGGGCAAACAATTAGGATTTCTTTTTTTAATGGCAGAATATCATTCAATTTTAAAATTATAGGGGTGTTACTACCAAACGGAGGAGAAAGCGTACAGGACGATTATGCATTCATACCTGTAACTTCTGTCCAAAAACGATTGAAAGGTTTACAAAATATTTCTGGTAAAACAATTATCAATCAGATCACCATAAAAACCTCTCCCAATGTTGATCAAGAAACAGTTTCTGAATTCATAACAGAATTTTTAAAAAGACATCATCAAGTTGATGAACCTGATTTTACCGTAACTAGTCAAACGCAATTATTGGAAACAGTTAATGAAATAGGAACTACAATATCATTATTATTAGGTAGTATAGCGGGGATTTCGCTCTTTGTTGGTGGAATTGGCGTCATGAATATTATGCTTGTATCTGTAACTGAAAGAACTCGAGAAATTGGTATCAGGAGAGCTATTGGAGCTACTGGACCAGATATAGCACTTCAGTTCCTTATCGAAGCACTTGCTCTATCAATTTTGGGTGGTATAGCTGGAATATTAACAGGAATTACTGGTTCAACATTAATAAATGGATATCAAATTGCTGACACTCCCTTAATAACTATAATCACACCATGGAGTATCATTCTTGCTTTTACTGTAGCTTCTTTCGTAGGAATAGTTTCTGGTTTATATCCAGCGTGGAGAGCTTCGTTATTAGATCCGATAACTGCACTACGAAATCAATAAATTCTCTCTAAATAATCACCCTAATATATTTTACAAATCCTTATTAAAGATTTATAACTTCTCTAATGAAATATTTTATTAAACATTTTTTTGAAACAAAATCGCATTATTTTGCATCATCAATAGCCTTTTGGTTATTCTTTTCCATGTTTCCAATTATTTTACTTATTGGATCTATTGGAGAATATACCACAAAAGACAAAGATACCCAGATACTCTTGGTTGAAAGCTTTATTAATACCATAATTCCTACCTTCTCCCAAGAATTCATAAAAGCTCAGATACTAAATTCAGCACAAAATAGCCAACTAGGAAGTTTTGTAGGATCTATTGGATTATTAATAACAACATTAAGTGTCTTTAGTGCTATTAGAAATACGTTAAATTATGTCTGGGGTATTGATCACGAAGGACCTTCGTATATTAAAAAATGGTTCATGGATATTAGAATGCTTTTTTATACTTATTTATTTATTTCTATATTAGTGCTACTAAATAGTTCTACTATTTCATTTCTCCCAACAATACATTTTAAAATTTTCACTTTCCCTACAATAGGTCAAGACACCAATATTTTCATTTGGATACTTATTATTGTAATTAAACTCATATTCACAAGTTTGGCTATGTACTTGATTTTTCGTGCAGCTTTATATAAAAAGGTGAAACCACTATTTATCCTTTATGGATCTTTTGTTTCTAGTCTTGGAGTTCATCTATGTACAACAATACTTAGTTGGTATTTTGAAGTTAATCCGCAAATAGAAATAATTTATGGATCTCTTCAATCAGTAATATGTTTATTAACCTGGTCATACGGAATCGCTATTTCAATTAACCTTGGGTCCCTTACTGCTAAAATACTTCATTTCAAAGAACCATAAATTATGGGATAAGGACCACTTTACCTGTGGTTTTTCGTGCGCCCAAATCATCTTGGGCCTGAGCTGCTTTGGATAAAGGCAAAGACAAACCTATTCTTACATTCAACTTTCCGTCTTCTATCCATTTAAATATATCCCCAGAACGCCAATTTAGTTCATCTCTATTCTGCATATAGGCTCCCAAACTTGGACGAGTTAAAAATATTGAACCTTTTCTATTTAATAGTTGTGGATCTACCGGAGAAACGGCTCCACTAGATTGACCATAAAGAACCATATACCCCCTTGGATGAAGGCAGTCTATACTTCCATCAAACGTCGTCTTTCCAACAGAATCATATACTACTGGCAGCCCATTACCTTTTGTAATTTTATAAACTTCCTCGACAAAATTTTGCTTGGTATAAATAATTACATCATCAGCACCAGCTTCTAGTGCTAATTGTTTTTTTTCTTCTGTGGAAACAGTAGTTATAACCTTAGCTCCAATATTTTTTGCCATTTGAATGAGAAGCAATCCCACCCCTCCAGCTCCAGCATGAATTAAGCAAGTATGCTCAGGTTGTAATTGAAATGTGGAATGAGCTAAATAATGTGCAGTCATTCCTTGTAAAATTGACGCAGCAGCTATAGTAAATCCGATACTATCAGGAACAGAGACAATTGAGTTTTCTGTAACTTTGGTATATTCAGCGTATCCACCACTTGCCATAGAATATGCTACTTTATCACCTATTTTAAAAAATTTTATATCTTTCCCCACCTCTGTCACTACACCCGCACCTTCTGAACCTGGAATGAATGGCAAATCTACTTGATAAGAACCTGATCTTTGATAAATATCGATAAAATTAACACCTATGGCTTCATGTTTTATTAATACATCGTTACTAGATATCAAAGGGACATCTACATCTGTATAATTTAAAACCTCACTCCCACCAAATTCTTTCACTTGAATTGCTTTCATGTAATCCTCCAAAACTCTTGTAAAAACTCTAGATAAATATTATGGTTCTAAGGTTGTAAATTCAAGTATGTGTTTTGATGTTAGGAGCCTATTATAAAACCTAAACGCCAATTATATTATGGATGGATAATTGTTGCTGCCATTATGCTATCAAGTACTGGCTCTGGTACCATGATGCAATTTGGATATACTACATTTATTAAACCTATGTCAGCATCTCTACACTGGAGCAGGGCAATAATTTCTCTCGGGATGTCTTTTCGTATAATTATAGGTGGATTAATTAGTGTAATAATCGGGCCGATTATTGATCGTTATGGTATAGGGAAAATAATGTTCTTTTCAGGAATAACCGCTTCCTTGTGTACCTACTTAATTACAAAAGTATATTCTCCTTGGCAATTTCTCCTTCTTTTCGGTATTGCTGGAGGAGTTGCGTCTGCAGGAGCTGGTGAGTTTGTAGTAGGATCAGTAATTCCAAAGTGGTTTATAAAAAAACGAGGAAAAGCATTGGCTTTTGCAACTATGGGAGGAGTACTCGTAGGAGTTTTCATTACACCAATAATGACTGTATTAATGGATACTTACGGATGGAAATATGGATGGTTTTTTATATCAGGTTTCACATTAATAACAATAGTGCCTGCCTCATTTCTTATGAAAAGAAGCCCCGAAGATATGGGATTACTTCCGGATGGAATACCCATGGATAAAAATAGCAAAATAATCCCCATGCCCAACTATAAAGTTTCACAAGGATATAGCGCTATGAAAACAATTGTTTTCTGGCAATTAATTATTGCATTTAATTTAAATGGGCTAGCTATAACAGGAATTGTTGTTCACGAATTAAGTTACCTGTTAGATAATAGCTTTTCCGCATTTAACGCTGCAATAATAGTCAGTGTGCATGCTTTCTCAGGTATATGCGGCCGATTTGTTTGGGGATATATTGTTGATAAAATGCAAGTGAAATACTGTTTAGCTATTTCATCTTTTGGAGCAGCATTAGCAACATTAATACTACTTCAAGCCAGTACAATGCCAATCGCACTGATATTTGCAATTATTTATGGATTAAATATTGGTGGGGAACAGTTACTAAATGCGGTCGCTTGGTCAGAGTATTTTGATAGGAATATATTAGCTACAATTAGAGGGTTTAGTTTACCATTCCAGTTATTCAGTAGGGCAATTGGACCTTTTATAGCAGGTCTTTTATTTGGAATTAATGGTTCTTATATTATTCCATTTTCTTTATTTATTATAACTCTAACCTGTTCAAGTTTTGTATTTTTGAGTATAAAAAGTAATTTAATAATCAAGTCTGGCGAATATAAATAAAATATAAAAGTAAAATTGCAAATACTGCACAAACAGAAGATGTAAAAAACCCTATAATCCACCCAATTTCATTGCGCCCGAATACATCTAGTATAATACCAAATACCAACGGTGATATTGCTGCTGTTCCGAATGCAAATATTGTATGAATTGCTAAGCTCGAACCTAATTCATCCTGCTTAGCGTTTTCAGTAATTAGAGTTGTGTAAATTGCTGAATCTGAACCCACAAATAAAGTCCAAATAAAGCCAATAATAATCGCAAAAAATAAAGGTAAGAAAACCGTTAGACCTATCAAAATCGAAAAAATACTACTCGCAATCAAAATTCCTATTGCAACCCTTGCTCTGTTTTTACCATCAGAAAATGAAGCACCAACAAATGGAGTAAATGACGCAATAATTGATATGATACCAACAACTACAGATGCTATGGCGGCACTTGAATTTATATCTAAACCTGACCGAACGTACAAATATGATATAAATACCGGGAACCACATTCTCATAATATATAATTCCCAAGCATGCATAGCATAGCTAAATGAGGCTGCAAACAATTTTTTGTTCAATAAAACTTTCAGATTTAATAGAGCAGAACCTTTATTCGTAGGTAAAAGGTTGGTTTTTATAATAAAAACCAACACCAATAAAACACTTACCAACGATACTAAAGAAACTAATAAATAAACAATTTTCCAAGAAAAAAGAGTTAATAAATAGCCTGCCAGTAGAAGAGAAATTCCACCACCCGCATAAAACCCGGTGACATATAACCCAATAGAAGAACCTCTTGATTCAGGTAAAACATTCTGTCCTATTATTTTCTGACCTATAACATATATTGCTGAAAATGCTATACCGCTTATAAATCTTAAAAATAATGCAGATAATATTCCTTCTGCAAAAAAACTAAAAGCAATATGTGAAAAGGAAGAAGCACAAACAGCGAAAAACAAAGTATATTTAGCAGAGTACTTATCTGAGATGGGTATTAGAATAATAGCACCTAAAACATACCCAAAAAAATAAACTCCACTAATCGCACCTACTTCAGTATTTATTAACCCCCACTCATTTTCAATTAAGGGTATAGATGCAACAAAAGTCGCAAAAGGAAACAAACTAAAAATCAATATAGCTGTTAATAAAAATACTAATGGGTTTTTTAATGAATTTAACATTTTTGCTGCCTCATTAATCTAAAAGAAACTTACCATAGGGAGGAAATATTAACAAGTTTGACAATAACGAATAACAAAGATAAAATTTTCTTCTACTAGTTCAATTAGTTCAATCAATAACAAATAGTAATAAATAAGGCTTTATATGTTAAAAATAAGATTAAAACGTGTCGGTGCAAAAAAACAACCATCTTACAGAGTGGTAGTCGCAGATGCAAGATCTCCAAGAGATGGAGCATTTATAGAGCTCGTAGGTACTTACGACCCTAAAACTGATCCGCCCACAATCAATTTAAATCAAACTAAAATAGATGAATGGATTGCTAAGGGAGCTCAACCTTCTGATGCAATGAAAAGTATTCTTAACCAAACTACGAAAGAATAGAGGTTGGTTTCATTATGAAAGAACTCGTAGAATACATCGCTAGGTCCTTAGCAAGCAACCCAGATGAGGTTGTAGTTACGGAGGAAGAAGATGAAGAAGGAAAAGTAATTCTAAAACTCACTGTCGCCGAAGAAGATAAAGGTAAATTAATCGGTCGTGAGGGTAGGGTTGCTCAAGCAATAAGAGTTCTATTAAGAGTAGCGGCAGTTAAAGCAGGAACTAGAGTTAATTTAGAAATTCTCTAAACTACGTATGGATACAGATCTTGTTGCTGTCGGTCAAATTTTTTCTGTTTTTGGGATTAAAGGCCAACTTAAAGTACGCCCATTATCTGAGTTTTTTTCTCGATTCAAACAAGGTAGCAAGGTAATTCTCGACGATAAAGAAATAACTATTATAAACGCCTCAAAGCAAAAGCATTTCTATATATTACAATTTGATATTTGTGACACTCCTGAAAAAGGCAAATTACTCCGAAATAAGTTTATCTACGTAAACCAAACACAAGTCCCTAAACAAAACCCAGATAACTATTACTACTTTGAGTTAATTGGTATATCTGTGTTTGGATTAAATCAAAATTACCTCGGTAAAGTTACGACAATTTTGAACACAGGTGCCAATGACGTATATGTTGTTACTAATGAAGATAACAAAGAAATATTAGTGCCCGCTATTAAATCTGTTATTTTTAACATTGATATTCGTGATCAAAAAATGATAATAGATCAACCTACCTGGTTATAAAGGTTCAAACATTGGTATATGAATTTGATTTGTAGCTTGAATAAAAGTAACTTTCACATCCATACCAATAGTAACAATTTTAGGATCACAATTGATTATATTAGTAAACAATTTAACGCCTTCATCAAGCTCTACTAAAGCCAAAACGTAAGGTACTTCTTCATTAAAACCAGGTGTTCTATTTTGGTACGTAATAGTATAGGTCCAAACCTTTCCTGTGCCTTTTGCCTCGACATATTGAATATCTTTTGACCAGCAACCTGAACAAAATCCTCTTGGATACCATTGATAACCACAAGATTTACAGTGCTGAATCAGAAGATACCCTTTTCTTGCGGCATTCCAAAATTTTAGAGTTTCTCCAGTTACAGTGGGTAAAGGTTTATTCCATTGACCTTGATTCACCATCTAATCACCCCCTAAAATAATTGTACCGCCACTATGTCTATCACCTAAAGCTCCACCGGTTCCATGTGCCAAAACAAGATTGCAATTTGCTACTTGTCTTGGAGTACCCGTAAAGTCTCCTCTAAGTTGTCTTGTAGCTTCAATAAGCAAAAACATACCTCGCATACCTGGGTGATTTGAAGACAAACCACCTCCATCAGGATTTAATGGCAATTCTCCACCAAGGCCAATTCTCCCGCCGCTTACAAAATCTCCGCCTTCACCTTTTTTACAAAATCCCAAATCTTCTAAAGTTTCTACCACTGTAATGGTAAAAGAATCATAAATCATGGCCATATCTAAATCTTTATGAGTTACTCCGGCCATTCCCATAGCGGGGGGACCTGTTTGAGCTGCAGCTATGTTTATAAGATCCCTTTTACCAGCACCTTGGTGTGCAATTGCTTCAGCCATTCCTAAAACCCAAGCTGGTTTCGTTTTACAATTCCTGGCAATTTCTGGAGAAGCAACTACTACCGCACCTCCTCCATCAGAAATAATGCAACAATCATTTAAATGTAACGGATCTGAAATTACTCTAGAGGCTAAAACATCCTCAACAGTTAAAGGATCTCTAAATAGTGCATTTGGATTTAGACCTGCATGTTTTCTCATAGTAACAGCAACTTCAGCTAACTGCTCACTTGTAGTTCCATATAAGTACATATGCCTTCTTGCAATCATTGCATATAAACCAACAGTGGTTTTCCCATATAAATCTTCAAAACTACCTGGAACAGAGTCAGCAGCAGTTGCACCATTTCGTGCAAAACCTCCTGTACCTACAAGAGTGCCTGTTACTCTAGGAGTTGAAGCATACACTATAACTGCACAATTGATTCTTCCTGCAGCAATTGCTGTTACTGCATGGGATAAATGAAATTCGAAAGAAGCCCCTCCAACAGATGTAAAGTCTGCATATTTTGGTTGCATATTAAGATAATCAACTAGATTGTACCCACTCAATCCTCCAGCACTAAAAATTGCATCAACATCGTTTTTTTCTAGGCCTGCATCGGCCAATGCTCCTATAATACTTTCTGCCATTATTAAAGCTTCACTTTTATCTGGAGCATATCTAACTGGGTGTTCATAAGCACCTACTATTGCAGCTGATTTGCGCAAATCTGTCATATAAAACCTCCCACATTTATTCTTAGGTGTTTGATAGTATCACTAGCAAATTGTTATTTACAACAAAAGATCGCTAATTACAAAAGCCTTTTTTACAAATAGAGGGCACTCAAATATAATTGAGTGCCCTCTATTAATGTATTACTTATTAATTCTGTGTATTAGTAATCCATTGGAGGTGCAGCAGGCATTGCTGGACCTTTACTAGGGATTTCAGTTACTAATGACTCTGTTGTTAATATCATTGCAGCAACACTAACTGAATTTTCTACAGCTGCTCTAGTGACTTTAGTCGGATCCATTATCCCAAATTCCATCATAGATCCAAACCTTTCACCTTCGGCATCATATCCATAATCACCTTTGCCTTTTTTAATTGCATCCAGTATTACTGAACCTTCAGCACCAGAATTAAATGATATGACACGTATTGGTTCATCAATTGCCTTTAGAACAATCTGGGCTCCCGTAGCTTCATCTCCTGTTAATTTAAGTTTTGAAACTGCCTGAGAAGCTCTAACTAACCCACATCCTCCACCTGGTACAATACCTTCTTCTACAGCGGCTCTAGTAGCAGATAAAGCGTCCTCTACACGAGCTTTTTTCTCTTTTAACTCAACCTCAGTAGCTGCTCCAACCTGAATTATTGCAACTCCACCAGAAAGCTTAGCTAATCTTTCCTGTAATTTTTCACGATCAAATTCAGAAGTTGTTTCTTCAATCTGAGCTTTAATTTGTTTAATTCTTCCTTCGATAGCCTCATTAGTTCCATGTCCTTCTACTACAGTAGTTTCTTCTTTAGTGGACACAACTCTCCTAGCTCTACCAAGGTCTTCTACTGTTACAGAATCTAATTTTCGGCCGACTTCTTCACTTATGACATGACCACCAGTAAGAATTGCCATATCTTCCAACATAGCCTTTCTTCTTTCTCCAAATCCCGGAGCCTTAACAGCAATCACATTAAGAGTTCCTCGCAATTTATTAACAACCATAGTTGCTAATGCCTCACCTTCAATATCTTCAGCAATAATAACAATATTTTTAGTTATTTGAAGAACTTTTTCCAAAGCAGGCAAAACATCAGATACTGCTGTAATTTTCTTATCAGTAATCAAAATATAAGGATCATCGGTAGTTGCTTCCATTCGATCTGGATTAGTTACCATATAAGGACTTATATAGCCACGATCAAATTGCATTCCTTCAACATATTCTACGTCATATTGTAGTCCACGAGATTCTTCTACAGTTATTACTCCATCCTTACCAACTTTCTCCATAACTTCAGCAATTAAATCACCCACTTCTTGTTCATGAGCAGAAAGTGCAGCAACTTGAGCAATTTGTTCTTTACCTTCAACAGTTTGTGAGAGTTTTTTCAACTCTTCCCTAATCGTATCTACTGCTTTATCCATGCCTCTTTTTAATGCTAACGGATTGGCACCAGCAGCTACATTTTTAAATCCTTCGGTAACCAAAGCTTGAGCTAGAACAGTTGCCGTTGTAGTTCCATCTCCAGCAACATCATTAGTTTTACTTGCAGCTTCTTTTAGTAACTGAGCACCCATATTTTCAAAAGGTTCTTCCAGTTCTATTTCTTTTGCGATAGTCACACCATCGCTACAAACGGTAGGTGGGCCAAATTTTTTATCTAGGATTACATTTCTGCCCCTAGGTCCGAGCGTAACACTAACTGAATCTGCAAGAATATCTATCCCTTTTTTTAAAGACCTACGAGCCTCTTCACCAAACGATAATTGTTTAGCCATATTAAATTCCTCCAAAACTAAATTTTAAAAATTTGTCCAACTTAAAAGAATTATCCAACCTTAGCAAGTATATCTGACTCTCTAAGTATTAAATAATCTTGGCCTTCTTCTTTATATTCGGTACCAGCATATTTAGAATAAACAACTATATCGCCTACTTTAACCTCTAAATTTATAGTTTTTCCATCATCTGTTACCCTACCTTTACCAACTGCAATTATTTCACCTTCTTGTGGTTTTTCTTTTGCAGTATCGGGTAAAACTAATCCTGAACTAGTTACTTCTTCTTTTTCGATAGGTTTTACTACAACTCTATCGCCGAGTGGTTGAAAAGATCGGTTCACATTTTCCTCCTTGAAATACAATAACGACTTTGTACAAAAAATTAGCGTAAAGATATCCCAAAAGCTAATCAGACTGATATACTATTCCCTATAGATAGTTGTGTCAAGATTAGATGAATTAACGTTTTTAGTAATCAAAAATTAGATTAAAATTACACTTTCATGATATAATTGGCTTCCCAAATTTATAAAGCAATAATTACTGATATTTTAAGGGAGTTACGTTGAAAACTAAAGCTGCAGTTCAATTTTCTTTAGATGGTCCATTAGAAATCGTTGATTTAGAAACTCCTGATCCTCATGGTAATCAAGTATTGGTAAAAATGTTTTCTAGTGGAGTTTGTCATTCACAGCTTCACCAAATGTCGAACGCAATGCTTCCTAGGCCATTAGTATTAGGACATGAAGGCACTGGTATTGTTACAAAAATTGGTAATAAAGTCACACATGTAACAGAGGGCGATCATGTAATTGTCACCTGGGTTAAACGAATCCAGGTTAAAGGAGCCGCTCCTGAAGAAATTTCAGGAGTTTCCTATCAAAAAACTCTAGTCAATGCGAGGAATGTATACACAATGGCGGAATATGTTTTAATAAATTCCGACTATGTAGTACCAATATCTAAAGAATACCCAACAGATATATCGTGTATTGTGGGGTGTGCAGTATTAACTGGTGCAGGTGCAGTTATTAATACCGCTAAAGTACGTCCAGGGGATTCTGTTGCAGTATTTGGGGCAGGAGGTGTGGGATTGTGTGCGCTACAAGCAGCTTCAATCACCAATGCTTATCCTATTATTGCCGTTGATTTAGATAATGAAAAGTTAAAATTTGCTAAAGAATTTGGTGCTACTCACTTGATTAATGCATCTGAAGTTAATCCCGTGGAACAAATTAAAGATATTACAAACGGTGGTACAGATTACTCTTTTGATGCAATCGGGGTAAAAGCTACAAATGAACAAATTCTTGAATCTACAAGAGCAGGTGGTTCAGGAGCTGATAATATTGGAGGAACTGCTGTGTTAATTGGATTGCCTCATAGCAATCATACAATGTCTATTCCTCCTCGTTTAATTGTTGGAGGACAAAGACGGTATATAGGAAGCCTAGGAGCAACATATCCTGATACAGATTTCTCTATGTACCTTGGTTGGTATAAAAATGGAGATTTTCCTTTAGATAAACTAATTACAAAACGATATATGCTTGATGATATAAATCAAGCATATAAATCTCTATCAAATGGAGAAATTCTTGGTAGATCTATTGTCACTTATTAGAAAAGGAATAAAATGCCCGAAATTTATCCAATAGAATGGTCAAATGAAAAATTAAAAATTCTTGACCAAACTAAACTACCTAAAGAACAATCTGTCATTATAGCAAGCAATTATATAGATGTAATTAATAGTATTAAATCTATGTCTATTCGAGGGGTATCTGTTATAGGAATTGCTGCAGGGTATGCTCTAACTTTAGCAGCAAAAAGTGTTGACACTAATGATGTGGAAAAATTCACAAATTATATTCAAACTATTACAAAAGAGATCATTAATGCAAGACCTTCTGTAGTTAGTTTGTTTCAGGTATCTAATCGAATATATAATAATTTAAGCTCTTTAACTTCGGTTCAAGAAATGAAAGATTTCATACAAAACGAAGCAGAAATTATACATAAAGAAGATCTTGCTATTAACCATAAAATTGCAAAATCAGGAGAGTCTCTAATAAATACTAATCAGACAATCTTGACTCATGGAAACACTGGGGCGTTAGCAACTTCTGGATACGGAACTGCTCTTGGGGTAATTAGAAAAGCATTTGAGTCAGGGAAAAAAATCAATGTTGTAGTTACAGAAACTCGTCCATTTTTACAAGGTGCAAGGCTCACAACATGGGAATTAGTACAATTAGGTATCCCAACAAATTTAATTGTTGATTCAGCTGCAGGTTATATGATGGCAAATAATAAAATAAATTCTATTATTGTAGGTGCGCAAAGAATCGCAAGAAATGGTGATCTTGCTAATGAAATAGGTACATATTCTTTAAGCGTTCTTGCTAAAGAAAATAATATACCCTTTTATGTTGCAGCAACAAAATCATCAATTGATTTGAAATCAATTGATGGTGGCGTAATACCTATTGAAGAACGTAATGAAAGCGAAATGATTAATTTTAACGATTCTATAATAGCTCCTAAAAGTATATCTGTATCTAATATTACTACTGACATAACTCCCTATAAAAATATTTCTGCATTTATTACTGAGTCTGGTATAATATATCCACCATTTAAAAATCCTTTAATATCTATATAAAGGATACTTTGTTTGAGAAAGCATATTTAAATCAACAATAAGGAGAAATTTATGAGTTCTAATGTAGGTGAACCCTTCCAAAGAATATCTATAGATGTGGCAAAACAAAAAATAGATACAGAAGAATGCACAATTGTGGATGTTAGGCAACAGGATGAATGGGATAGTGGCCATGTGAAGAACGCAATACATATACCAGTTGATGAATTACTAGGGACAATAAACCAACTACCAGAATCAGGAAATCTATTATTTATTTGTGCAGCTGGCGTGAGAAGTGCTTTAGCATGCGAAATGGCAGCATCCATGGGAATAGATGCAGAAAGATTATTTAATATTGAAGAAGGAACTCCCTCTTGGATAGCTAAAGGCTATCCAACTGAATAATTTATAAAAGAATTGAGGCAGCTATGAATAAAACAAGAAAAGTATCTTTAATTAAACAAAGAAAAAGATCAAATAAATTACAGGCAAAAGCCAAGTTAGAAACTCCTATAATAGAAACTAGGACTCCAATACGAACAGCACAAAAAGAAGTGGTAGAAACTACTGCAGCGCTAAAGAAAACAACTACACGAAAAACAACTGCTACAACCAAAAAGAGCACAGTTGCTAAAAAGAGTAGTGCTCCAAAGAAAACTACTACTAAAAAAACAACAGCTAACGTATCTGAATAATATTAATTAGCTAAATAACTAATGTGGAGTACATTTGCAATGGTGATTTCACACAGTTTTGTTAATCTTTTATTGTTGTGAATATTGCCTCAGGAGAAGTTTATGGCATTTAATATAACTAATACTGATATTGCTAATCTTGAGCTTCTAACCTAGGCATTGAAAGAATTAATTGGGCAGCAAATGATATGCCACTACTTAATTCGATCCAAAAAAAATTTGGGCGAAAAAGCCTCTTAATGGGATAAATATAGCCGCATGCCTTCATGTCACTACAGAAACTGCGAATCTATAGCTAGACAACAGGAACATAGAAAGAGAAAAAATGGTATCAACTTTCAATAAGTCTAAAAGTTTTTTATTTACATCTGAATCTGTAACTGAAGGCCATCCAGATAAAGTTTGTGATCAAATTTCTGATGCTATTTTAGATTCAGTATTAACAAGAGATCCTTATGCACGAGTTGCATGTGAAACCTGCGTTACTACAGGTTTGGTCATAATTATGGGAGAAATGACAACAAAAACATATGTTGACATACCTGAAATCGTTCGTTTAACACTTAAAAATATAGGTTACACTAATGCGGAATTTGGTATGGATTATAATACTTGCGGAGTAATGGTATCAGTTAAGGAACAATCTCCTGAAATCTCTTCGGCTGTAAATAAATCACTTGAATCTCGACAAACTAATAAAAAAAATGAAAATGAAACTATCGGTGCAGGAGACCAAGGTATGATGGTCGGCTATGCTTGTACTGAAACACCTGAATTCATGCCTTTACCAATTTCTTTAGCTCATAAATTAACAAAAAAACTTACCTCGGTAAGAAAAAATTCGATCCTAGGATATTTGAGACCTGATGGAAAATCACAGGTTACTATAGAATACTCAAATGGAAAACCAAAAAGAATACACACAATAATATTGAGTGCTCAGCATAATCCCGGTATCACCCTTAAGCAACTAGAAAAGGATTTAAAATCAACAGTCATAGATCCTGTTGTTCCCATATCAATGATAGATGACGAAACTGAAATAAAAATAAATCCTTCTGGGATTTTTGTTCTTGGTGGACCAAACGCAGACACAGGACTAACTGGTAGAAAAATTTTAGTTGACACTTATGGCGGTACAGCACGCCATGGCGGAGGTGCGTTCTCCGGCAAAGATCCTACAAAAGTTGATCGTTCTGGTGCATATGCGGCCAGATACGTCGCAAAAAATTTAGTGGCTGCAGGAATTTCAACAAAAGCAGAAGTACAAATCTCATATGCTATTGGGGTGGCTAAGCCTGTTTCAGTTAGTGTTGAAACATTTGGGACTTCATCTTATTCAGATGAAAAGATTTCAGACATAGTAAATACCTATTTTGATCTCAGGCCAGAAGCTATAATTAATAATATGGATTTAAGAAAACCTATATATGGACCAACAGCATCATATGGCCATTTTGGCAGAGAAGATTTAACATTACCATGGGAGTCTACTGACATCTCGAAAATAATTAAAGCCAATACTTAGGAGATAATTTGGGAATTACATTTGGAACAGATGGTTGGCGTGACATTATGGACCAAGGATTTAATATAGAATCAGTCAGGGAATGTGCTCAAGGATTATCAAATTATTTAATTCATTCAAATCAAAATAACAAACCTATTGTCGTCGGTTATGATACTAGAAAAAATTCAAAACTTTATGCTAAAGAAATTGCATCAGTACTAACTTCAAATTCTATTTCTTGCCTTTTATCAACTAAGTTTTCCCCTACTCCTGCTATTAGCTTTAGTGTAATTGACAATAATGCTGCCGGCGCTTTAATTGTTACTTCTAGTCATAACCCCTACCAATGGAACGGGATAAAATATAAATCTGAATATGGGGGAAGTGCGTTTATAGAAGTCATTGAGAATGTGGAATCAGAAATACGCGACGTTCAAAACAATATTAACCATATAATTAATAAAGACTTATTATTCTCATTTGATCCAAAACCAAACTACCAAAGTAGTCTTAAAAAATTTGTTGACTTGAATACTATTAATGAAAGTAAATTAAATATTCTTGTTGACTATATGTATGGTGCTGGAATTGGATTCTTCGATGATTTATTGGATCCTACAAAGATCCATATTAAAGAATTGCACTCTGAGCCAAACTTTTTATTCCCAGGAATGGATCAACCAGAGCCTATACCAAAAAACCTAACGATTATGGCATTAGAATTACAAAAAGGTGAGTATGATGTAGGAATTGCCTTTGATGGTGATGCCGATAGACTTGGATTGTTTGATGGTGACGGGAATTATGTAAATACAATTGATGCATTCGCATTAATTATCTTACATTTATTTGAAAATAAACAATTAAAAGGAGGAATCGCAACTTCTTTAACAATGGGAAGAATTTTTACCAATATAGCAAATGATTATAAAGTGCCTATTATTGAAACAGCTGTAGGCTTCCCGCATCTATGTAGAGCAATGCTTTTTGAAGAAGTACTCATAGCAGGAGAGGAAAGTGGGGGCTATGCTTATAAATTCCACATACCCGAAAGAGATGGAATACTAAGTGCCCTTTTAATATTAGAATTATTAGCTATAACAGGTAAAAGCTTGATCGAGTTAAAAAATGAAATGTATGCGAAATATGGAAGGACATATTATAATCGCTTAGATCTAAAATATATGCCCCACCAAAACTCATTAATTGTTAATAAACTTAAAAATATATCTATTCAGAATATTGGCGATAAAATGATTACTTTAATTTCTTATATTGATGGAGTAAAATTTTATCTTGAGGATAATTCTTGGGGAGTAATACGAATTTCAGGAACTGAGCCCTTGGTTAGAATTTATGCCGAATCGAATACAAAAGAGGAAGTTTTAAATATAATTAGCGAATTAGAAAAATACTTATTCAGTTAGGAAATTTATGGCGAATTCTAATTTTTACAACCAAATTGATTTCAATATTAATTATGATTCTACAAACTATATCGATAGAATTTCTAACACTCCGAATTTATTTAATCAAGGAATCAATACTAATAGTATGAATCTAGATTCTATTAATAATATTAATTCTATTTATTTTATGGGAATGGGTGGGTCAGGAATTGGTGGGGACGTATTTATTGACCTTGCAAAGAATCAACTTAAATTTCCTGCTCAATCAATTAAAGCATGTGAAATACCAAATTCAATTAATGAAAAATCATTAGTATTTATCTCATCATATTCTGGAAATACCGATGAGACAATAAAAATGTTCAATAATTCACTAAATCAAAACGCTATTATTATTATTATTTCTCACGGTGGTATGCTAACTAATATTGCTAAAGAAAAAAATATCCCTCTTATAAAAATACCAAACACTATTGAACCTAGAAGCTCATTAGGATTCATTATAGGAGCTCTTATTTCTTTTTTTTCAGAAGCTAATCTGATTAATATAAGTAAAAAAGAAATAAATGATTGCTTTAATATGACCAAAAATTTAGTGGCCGGTTTAAAAATAACAATACCAACATCTCAAAACTTAGCAAAAAATATAGCATCAAATATAAATAATAAACTTCCTGTAATAATAAGTGCTGATTATTTATCTTCCACAGCAAATAGGTGGAAAACCCAACTCAATGAAAATAGTGGTATTATTGCCATTACCGATAACCTACCAGAAATGTTCCATAATTCTATTGAAGGTTATGATTCTAGTGTTCTAAAGCAAGCAAATCCATATTTCCTGTTACTAACATCAAATATGTATAATGAATATAATACCAAAAAATTTAACCAACTTAAGGATTTGTTAAAAAAGCATCTTATTCCATATAGAGAAATTAAATCAGTTGGAAATTCCAAGCTAAGCCAGCTCTTTTCATTATTAATCTTGGGAGATTACATTAGTTACTATCTAGCAATAGGTAATAAAATCGATCCTAATAATACTCAGATAATTACAGATTCAAAATAATATATTAAGCTGTTGTTTTTCTAAAATATGCTAGTTTCGAGATTACATATACTAAACTGACTATCTCTTACTATATTGTTGAGCTTTACGAGCTCTCTTGAGCCCATATTTTTTTCGTTCTTTAATTCTTGAGTCTCTAGTAAGTAAACCATTCTTCTTAAGTATTGGTTTTAATTCTTCGTCCATAGCCACCAATGCTCTTGCAATGCCATGCCTTATTGCACCTGCCTGGCTTACAATGCCTCCTCCAGATACTTTTACCTGAACACTACATTTTCCAATATTATCTGTTACGTTTAATGGCTTATTAATCATACTTTGCCAAGTATCCCAGCCAAAAGACTCTGTATATGGTTTCCCATTAACTACAATCCCGCCAGGCTCTTTATATAGCTTAACTTGTGCTATAGAGGTCTTTCTTTTACCAAGACCGTGAAAATATTGTTCATTTGCCATTGTATGGTCTCCTATTTTTAACCATTTGAAATTTGTGCATTATGAGGATGTTCTTGAGTAGGGTAAACTTTTAAACGTTTAAACATTTGCCTGCCCAATGAATTTTTTGGCAACATCCCCTTTACTGCATTATAAATAACTTTTTCAGGAAGTGTCTCCATTAACTTTGATAAAGGTCTTTGTTTAAGGCCTCCAGGATAGCCTGAATGACTATAATAAATCTTATTCTCTATTTTATTTCCGGTAATTCCAATATTCTTGGCATTAATCACAACAACAAAATCACCAGTTAACAGATTTGGGGTATAGGTAGGCTTATCCTTTCCTTGAAGAATAATAGCAACCTTCGAAGCCAACCTCCCCAAAGGCACGTCTGTAGCATCAACTACATGCCAATTAGGGTTCAATGATCCACTTTTTGCAGTATAAGTTTTTTTCCGTTTAATAATAGTCATACTCAAACATATCCTTATATTTAACTTTTAATAAAACTAAGCCACAAGCAGGTAATGTTGGTATGTTGGGCCTAATATAATTATCTTCTTCCGTATTTAAAATCTTCACAATATCTTTAATTTCAAATTTATTTAATCCAACCTGATACAATAAACCTGCAATTCGTCTTACTTGATGAGGTAAAAATGCATTTGCTTCTAAATCAATGGAAAATTTTTCTTCATCGACATTTAAACTAACATCGATTAAATTGCGAATTGTACTACCTTCATATTTCCCACAAAGGTTTACAAAATCATGCGTGCCTTTTAAGACAAACAAAGCTTTAGTCATCTTTTCTATATCAACTGGTTTCCCTATTCTAAAAGCATACCTTTCTGATAAAGGTGATCTAGTTGATCTGGTTAAGAATGTGTAGCGATATCTTCTACTAATAGCGTCCCTTCTAGGACTAAACTTTATAGAAACTTCGTAAGCTTTTTGCACAGCAATATCTGTTGGTAAAAAATGGTTAATTCCAGACTCAATATCCCCAATGTCAAGACTGCTATTTGTATCGAAGGATACTACTTGCCCAAGGGCATGGACTCCCGTATCAGTCCTACCAGCACCCTCTATTCTACCCAAAGAAAGGTTCAGGCCTGTAATAGCATTTTTTATCTCACCCTGTATGGTTGGATAATGTGGTTGATATTGAAAACCATAAAACTTGGTACCATCATATTCAATTAATAAGGCAATTTTTCTATCCATTCTTACCCTTTTACACCAATTCCAATATAGCCATAGGGGCATTATCGCCTTTTCGATTACCTATTTTAAGCACTCTAGTATAGCCGCCATTTCTTTCATTGTATCTTGGGCTTATATCATCAAATACTTTAGAAACAACTTTACTATCTGGTAAAAATGACATTGCCTGTCTTCTATTGTGTAATGAACCCTTTTTCCCATAAGTAATTAGCTTTTCAACTAATGATCTTGCTTCTTTTGCCTTAGCTTCAGTAGTAGTTATTCTTTCATTAATAATCACTGCTCTAACTAAAGATCTATATAAAGCTTTCCTTTGATCAGCTGGTCTATTAAAATGTCTTCCTTTTATCCTATGTCTCATATAAAACCTCTTTATTGACCCATATTTTCTTCATCATTACTATCGATATCTTCAACAATTTCTTCAGGTAAAAGATTTAGCTCCTTTAACTTATCAAACAGTTCATCCATAGACTTTTGTCCAAAATTTCTAATTTGCATTAATTCAGATTTATCTTTTTCTATAATTTCTCCGACTCTATTAAGTTTTGCTCTTTTTAAACAATTTAGTGTTCGCGCAGAAAGGCCAAGTCCATCAACCAGGCTATTATAAATCTCTGGAGGAACAGATGAGGTTGCTATACTAGTAGTATCTTCTTCTCCGCCTTCAACCACACTTGTGCCAATAGTAGTTAATAACGTCGCGCTTTTAACCAAAATATTTCCTGATTCAATAAGGGCTTCGGAGGGTTTAATAGTTCCATCAGTCCATATTTCAACAATCAGCTTTTCATAATCGGTAACTTGCCCGACTCTTGTTGGTTCAACAGAATAACTGACTTTAGATACAGGTGTGAAAATAGAATCAACTGGTAATACTCCGATAGGATATCCGTCATTACTACTTGCGGAAATATATCCTGAACCCTTTTCAACATTAAATTCTATTGATAAGTGTGCTTCAGCTGTATCTAATGTTGCAATATAAAGTTCTGGGTTAACAATTTCAAAATCACCTGGAACCATGATATCCCCAGCAGTTATTACACCTTCTCCAGAAACATCTAGTCTTAATTTCCCAGGACGATCAGACAAAGCTTTAATTCTTATTTCTTTAAACTTCAAAATGAGTTCAAAAATTTCTTCCCGTACATGAGGGACAGACGTGTATTCATGAGATACACCATCAATTTTTACCCAAGTGATAGCTGCACCAGGTATAGATCCTAGTAAAACCCTTCTAAGGGGGTTCCCTAGAGTCATTCCATAACCTCTATTCAAAGGTCCTATAGAGAAGCGACCATATCCTTCGTCCTCTTCTTCGACTAATAATACGGGTATTACCGCATCAGAGTCATTTAAATCTTCTTCTGTAGATGGCATCATTGCCATAATTTCCTCCTGTCATTACAAGAATTTAATTATCTAGAGTAGAACTCTACAATTAACCTAGTATCTATAATTATTTCAACATCACTTAATTTTGGTTCAGACATTACTTCACCGGAAGATTTATTAGAGTCAACATTCAACCAAGTAGGTACTACTGAGCCAAATCCAGAACCTTCCGAAGCATTCTTATAAATATCAGATGATTGCGAACGTTCTCGCCATGTAATCTGATCACCAGTTTTCACCTGATAAGAAGGTATGTCTACTTTTTTTAAATTTACTCGAATGTGTCCATGGCCTACATATTGACGGGCCTGTTCTCTGGTTTTAGCAAATCCCAGCCTATATACAACATTATCTAACCGATTTTCGAGTAACTGCATCAATCTATCACCGGTAACTCCTTCTAGGTTTGAAGCTTTAACATAATAGTTACGAAATTGTCTTTCCAGAATTCCATAAATATATTTTGCCTTTTGCTTCTCACGCAATTGAATACCATACTCGGATAAACGTCTTGTTCTTCCTGTCGGTGTTCGTTTAGTATCGGGTTTTCCATTTTTTAGAGGTAACCCAAATCTTCTATTTTTTTTATTTTTAGGCCCAGTATATCTCGCCATTTATACTCTCCTCTTTTTTGGAGGCCTACAACCATTGTGAGGAACAGGAGTTACATCTCTAATACTATTAACTGAGATACCAGAAGCTTGGATAGCTCTTATTGCAGCTTCACGTCCGGCACCAGGACCTTTAACTAAGACATCTATCTCTTTTAAACCATGCTCCATCGCTCTCTTTGCAACACCCTCTGCGGCTCTTTGAGCGGCAAAAGCAGTGCTTTTTCTTGCACCCTTAAACCCCACCATTCCAGCGCTTCCTGAAGCAATTGCATTCCCTTCTAAATCTGTCAAAGTTATAATAGTATTATTAAAGGTTGATGAAATATATGCATTTCCTTTAGGTACAGATTTTCTATCCCTTCTTCTTGGCCTTGAACGAGATTGTGCCATTGTTTCTCCTTATTTCTTTGTGATTTTCTTTTTATTTGCAATGGTTCGCTTTCCGCCTTTTCGGCCTCTAGCATTTGTTTTTGTTCTTTGTCCCCTAACAGGAAGTCCCATTCTATGCCTAACTCCTCGATATGTCCCAATATCAATCAGACGCCTGATATTCATATTCACTTCTCGCCGTAAATCTCCTTCAACTGTAAGATCTTGGTCGACTATTTCTCTAATTTGCTGAAGTCTTGATTCTTCTATATCACCAATTTTAGGATTACCATCTAACTGAACTTGTTTTAAAATTTTGGACGCCACGGTAGGGCCTATTCCATATATGGTAGTAAGTCCCCATTCTATTCTTTTGTTATCAGGTATATCTACACCAGCTATACGAGCCATTGTTCCTCCTTACAAAGTTTATTAACCTTGTTTTTGTTTGTGCCTAGGTGTCACACAAATAACTTGTACAACATTGTTTCTTTTTATTATTTTGCACTTATCACATCTTTTTTTCACAGAAGCTCTTATTTTCATATTTTTCCTCTATCTAAACCTAAAAGTAACTCTTCCTCTAGTTAAGTCATAAGGAGATAATTCTACTAAAACTTTATCTCCTGGCAAAACTCTTATGTAATTCATCCGCATTCTTCCTGATATATGAGCTAAAACCTTATGACCATTCGCTAGTTCCACGTTAAATTGAGCATTGGGCAGGGTATCTATTACCGTTCCTTCTACTTCTATTGTTTCTTTTTTTGACATATTCTCCCTTGTAATTCTCCCCTAGGTTAATACTTCTGGGCCTTTCTCTGTTATCGCAACAGTATGTTCCCAATGAGCAGCAAGACTATTATCAGAAGTTACTACAGTCCAATCATCATCAAGAGTACGAGTTTTCCATGTTCCTAATGTAAACATTGGCTCTATCGCCAAAACCATACCTGATACAAGTTTTGGCCCTCGTCCTTCAATACCTACGTTCGGCACACTTGGTTCTTCATGTAATGCACGTCCTATACCGTGGCCAACATAATCTTTAATAACCCCATAACCTTTTACATCTCCAATTTTTTGTACGGCAGCAGCTATGTCACCAATTCTATTTCCAGGCACAGCTTTCGCTATACCAGCTTCCATAGCGATTTTTGTATCCTCAATCAAGTTTTTTTTCTGATCATCTCCATCGCCAATTAATAACGTTATTGCAGTATCACTATAGAATCCATCAACGATTGCACCAAGGTCTATGCTTACAACATCCCCTTCAATAAGTTTTCTTTCTCCTGGAATCCCATGAACTATTTCTTCATTTACTGAAATACAAAGTGTAGCAGTAAAACCTCTATATCCTTTAAATGCAGGTATAGCTCCCATGCTTCTTATTTTACTCTCTGCAATAATATCCAATTCTTTTGTAGTCATTCCTTCATGGATTTCCTTCTTGAGGATTTCTTTTGTTACTATCGCAACTTCTCCTGCACGACGCATGGTATCAATCTCTTTTTGAGATTTAATTGTTATTCCTTGTTGCTGTGCACTTAAAATTATATTCATTAGTTAAAATTTTTTATCCTTTTTTCTCAAGAAATGGTATTGTACATCAAAGTTTCAATTAATCCAAATAATCAATGTAAACCTAGTTTTGTTTGTATATCGAATTCAACAATATCTTTATTTTGTTGACCATTTACACTTATCAGAATTTCTTTTTGTTTATAGTAATTAACTAATCGGTTGATTAAAGGAATTTGTGTTTTTAACCTATTCTGTACAACTTCAGGTAGGTCATCTTGCCTTTGGGACAAACTAGGGTTATCACACTCGGGACAATTGGAATCCATCCCATTGATATTTAATTTTGATAAAATCGCATTACATGCCTCACAAATCACTCTATCTGAAAGTCTTCTAAGTAATTCTGTTTCTTCTACTTCTATATAAACAACAGTGTTTATATCACCCACTATAGATTTATTTAAGCTTTCCGCCTGATCTAGTGTGCGCGGGAAACCATCTAAAATAAAACCTTCCTTACAATCTTGTTCTTGAATTCTTTTTAATATCATATTTATTGTAATATTATCTGGAACTAATGCACCAGTACTCATAAACTTATTGGCCTCTATACCTAATTCAGTTTTGTTGCCCAAATGAAATCGGAATAAATCACCGGAAGATATCATTGGAACATTAAGAAATCCTGAAAGCATTTTTGCCTGAGTTCCCTTACCTGCGCCTGCTAAACCTAGGAATATCAAATTATTCATACTAATTCATAAATCCTTCATAATTCCTCATTAGTAATTGAGATTCCAATTGGCGCAAAGTGTCTAATGCGACACCAACAACAATCAATAAACTTGCAGAACTTAATTGAATTGCCTTTATATCAGTAATTAATGTTGCAAAGTATGGCATTACTGCTATTAATCCTAAAAATATTGCCCCTCCCCAAGTAATTCGTATTATAAGACGATTTAAGTAATCGCCAGTTGGTTTACCTGGCCTTATACCTGGTATAAATCCGCCATTTCTTTGCAATGTTGCAGGTAAATTTTGTTGTTGAAACATGATTATTGTATAAAAAAATGTAAACGCCACAACTAATATAAAAACAAAAAGCCAGTACCATGCAGTATCTGGAGAAAATGTAACTGTAAAAAAGTTTGCTATTGTGCCACCTATAGACTCACTGGTAGGATCAGCAAAAAATGATGCGAGAGTAGCAGGGAGTATCATAATCGAAAAAGCAAATATTAATGGAATCATACCAGCAGAATTTACTCTTAACGGTAAATAACTTGTACCCTGTTGACGATACATCCGCCCCCCTCTAAAAGTGCTTCTTCCATATTGTATTGGAATTCTTCTCTGAGCCTCATTAAACAAAACTATAAGAAAAACTATAACTAAGCCCAGTATAACAAGAGCTAATAAACCTCCAAGATTATTATTCTTTTGAATAAATCCTTGGCCTATAACCGTAGGAAAATTTGCAACAATACCTGCAAATATAATAATAGAAACACCATTACCTATACCATGCTCCGTTATTAACTCACCTAGCCAAACTAAAAAGGCTGTTCCGGCAGCTAATGATAAAAGGATGGCAACTGTATCAATCCCAAATGAGGAACTAAATGCGTCTTCACTAATTCCACCCAGTCTCTTCATTAAAGTTAATTGACCATATCCTTGGGCTATCGATATTGGCAGCATCATGTAATGTGTTATTTGATTTATTTTCTGTCGCCCTTGTTCTCCTTCTTTTGAAAGATTTTGAAGATATGGAATAACAGGGTTCATAATTTGCATTATAATAGAAGCTGTAATATACGGATAAACACCAAGAGCAATTATACTAAGAGATCTAAGGCCTCCACCGCTAAATAAATCAAAAAATCCTAAAAGTTGCCCTGAAGCATCACCTTGTTCGAATAATCTACTGAGCATACCTTGATCAACGTTTACGACAGGTACATGAGCTAATAACCTAAATACTACTAACATACCAAGGGTGAATAATATTTTAAACCTTAGATCTGGTGTACGAAAAGAGTCAATCAACGCTTGTAACAACGCTGGTCTTCCAGGTCCTTTATTTCTTGACGCAGAAGTAGTCATAATTATAACAGCTCTATCTTTCCTCCAGCTTTTTCAATAGCATTTTTTGCTTGTTCTGAAAATCTGTGTGCTTTCACTGTTAAAGCAATATCGATTGTACCTCTTGCTAAAACTTTTATTTTTATTTTTTTATTTTTTACTAAGCCTTTGGCGCAAAATTCTTCTAATCCTACAGTACTCCCTGATTCAAATGAATTCAAAGAGGCTATATTTATTGGAATATATTCGGTTCTAAATTTATTTGTAAAACCTCTAAGCATAGGAAGAGCTTTAATCATAGATAATTGACCACCAGCAAAACCTCGTCTTATCGATCCGCCACTTCTTGATTTTTGACCTTTCATTCCTCTAGTGGCATAATTTCCCATACCACTTCCATTACCACGGCCAACTCTTCTTCTATTACGTTTAGATCCTTCTGTAGGTTTCAATTCATGTAATTTCACGAGTCACCCTTCTTTCCCTCAGTTACAGCAATTTCTTCAACAGATAATAAATGCTTAACCTTAAATACCATCCCATTAATAGTAGGAGAACTTTCATGTATAACATTTTGGTTTAGTTTATGGAAACCTAGCGCTGTAATTATTTTTCTTTGCTTTTGAGGCATGCCAATTGTGCTTCTAATTAGGGTTAATTTAATTTTGGACATCTTCAGGTACTCCATCTTCAACTACTTCAGGAATAGCTTTACTTAATTGCCCTAAAGCTGAAATAGTTGCCCGAACAACATTTATGGGATTCTGGCTTCTCAAAGATTTAGCAACAACATCCTTAATGCCACTTTGTTCCAATACAGCACGCATAGATGCACCTGCACGAATTCCTGTGCCTTGTGGGGCTGGTTTAATAATAACTTGTGCTGCACCATATTTTGCTTTTACTTGATAAGGAATAGTTGTTTCCTTCAAGGTAAAAGTAACAAGATTTTTTTGCGCGACAGAGGTTGCTTTTTGAACTGCATCTGGAATTGCTTCAGACTTCCCTAAACCAACACCAACCTTACCTTTGCCATTTCCAACAACAACCAATGTTCTAAAACTTAAGTTACGACCACCTTTTACAACTTTAGCAACCCTTTTTATATCAACCACTTTCTCAGAGAATTCTGATTGATACTCCCCTGTATTTGAATTATTTCTGTTATACGTCATTAGAATTGAATTCCTCCCTCTCTAGCACCATCTGCTAAAGATTTTACTCTACCATGGTATTTATAACCTCCCCGGTCAAAAACTACACTGGTAATCCCTGCCTTTTTAGCTAATTCTGCAATATTCTTTCCCACAGTATAAGCTATTTCGGTTTTCTTTGATTCTCCATCTTCCAGTTTTATACTAGAGGCAGCAACCAAAGTATTCCCTAGGGAATCATCAATAATTTGTGCATACATATTATTTAAACTTCTAAATACGGTCAATCTCGGTCTTTCAGAAGTTCCTATAACTTTCTTACGTACACGAGCATGTCTAGAAATCATTTGTCCTTTTTTTGTTTTTATTTTAGCCACCGCTAGCTCCACTCTTTCCAGCTTTTCTTCTAACCTGTTCGCCAACATAACGAACACCTTTACCTGTATAAACATTAGGTTTTCGCAATTTTCGAATATTTGCGGCCACTTCACCTACAGCTTGTTTATCAATACCTTGAATCTTAATGAAATTATTTCCTTCTAATTCAAAGGTTATACCCTCTTTAGGTTGTATATCAATAGTATGTGAAAACCCGAGTTGTAAATTAACACCATCACCAACTTGTTGTGCTCTATACCCCACACCAATTAACTCTAGTGATTTCTCAAATCCTGCAGAAACACCTTCAACCATATTTGCCACAAGAGATCGAATTAAGCCATGTAATGCTTTGTGTTGCTTAGACTCTGTTTCTCTCTCAACTAGAATCCGATCTTCTTCTTGTCGAAGTTTTATACCTTCATTAACATACTGTGAAAGCTCGCCTTTTGGACCCTTAATAGTGACCAATCGTTCTGCTATTTCCACAGTTACACCTGACGGTATTTGTATGGGTTTATTTCCTATTCTTGACATTTTTTCACCTCGGTAGAAAATTGATTACCATATATGGCAAAGCAATTCTCCCCCTATTCCTTTTTTCCAAGCTTGTTGACTTGTCATAACGCCTTCAGGAGTTGAAATGACAGAAATTCCTCTAGAACCAAAAAACTTAGATAATTCTTTATTATTCATATAAGTTCTCAAACCAGGCTTACTAACTCTTCTTAATCCCTCTATTGCCGGTTTATCATTATCATATAATAATCCTATGTTTAAGCGCTTCTTACTCCCATCAGCAATAACTTCATAACTATCAATAAAGCTACTTTTTCGCAATAATTCAAGAATAGATATTTTTAGTTTGGAATGGGGCGTACTAACCTTTTCACGATGAACTAAAATACCATTACGCATTACTGTCAACATATCAGCTATAGGATCTGTCATACTCACTTAGCACCTACCAACTTGCTTTTCTTATACCTGGAAGTTCGCCCCTAAGAGCTAATTCCCTAAATGTAATTCTTGAAAGACCAAAATGTCTAATATAACCTCGAGATCTACCAGTAACAAAACATCTATTTTTTTGCCTAGTAGAATGAGAATTTTTTGGGAGTTTTGCCATATTCAAACGAGCTTGCTGTCTTTGGTCCCAGCTCAAACTATTATCTAAAGCAATTGCTCGGTTTGATTCCCATTGTTCACTATATTTTTCTAATAACCTTTGTCTTTTTTTATCTCTTTCTACAGAAGCTTTTCTTGCCATTTCTCTTACCTCATTAATTTTGACGATTCTGGTCTTGAACAAAAGGGAACCCCATTAACTGTAACATCCTAAAAGCTTCACGGTCAGAATTAGCAGAAGTTACAACAGTTACCTGAAAAGATCTTAATCGATCTATTTGAGCATAATCTATTTCTGGAAATATCACTTGTTCATTTATTCCTAGAGAATAGTTTCCTCGGCCATCAAATGACTTTGACGGGATACCCCTAAAGTCTCTAATGCGCGGAAGTGCAACATTTATTAATCTATCAACAAATTCATACATTCTTTTAGACCGTAATGTTGCCATTACACCAATACTCATTCCTTCACGGATTTTAAAACCTGCTAACGAATTTTTGGCTTTGGTTACAACAGGTTTTTGCCCAGATATAGTTGAAATCATTCTAACCACTGACTCAATTGCATTAGAATTAGTTAATGATTCCCCAACACCCACATTAAAAACTACTTTTTGTAGTTTTGGAACCTGCATAGGAGATGAGTATCCAAATTCTTCTATCATTTTAGGCGTAATATCTTTACGATACATGCTCAATAGAGTCGGTTCTTTTGTTGTTTGATTATTAGCCATATTTACTGATCTACCATTTCATTGCATTTATTACAAATTCTTACTTTTTTACCATCGTCGAGAAGTGTATATTTAACCCTAGCTGGCTTATTGCATTTGGGACACATTAATTGTACTTTCGAGATATCCATAGAGGCCTCTTTAGTTACAATTCCACCTTGTCTCATATCTGAGTTTGCTTTCATATGTCTTGAAACCATATTAGTTCCTTCAACTATGAGCTTATAGTGTTTAGGAAAAACTTGCTGTACTTTTCCTGTTTTTCCTGCATCTCTACCAGACAATATTTTAACTTGGTCATCTTTTTTTATTTTCATTTATAATACCTCCGGCGCCAGTGAAACAATTCGAGCAAAATTTTTCTCCCGTAATTCACGAGCTACAGGTCCAAAAATTCTTGTTCCTCGAGGGGTTTGGGTTTCTGTCAATATTACAGCCGCATTCTCATCAAACTTGATATACGAACCATCTTTTCTTCTAATAGGAAACGAAGTTCTAACAATAACAGCCTTTACCACTTCTCCTTTTTTTACAGCAGATCGAGGTTCTGCCTCTTTAACTGAAGCAATGATAATATCTCCAACATATGCATATCTTCTTCCTGTACCGCCAGGGACATTTATACACTGGATTGACTTAGCTCCAGAATTATCTGCTACTTTCAATTTTGAGTATGTTTGTATCACTTTTTACCTCTACTCACCATCTGGTTGATTTTCTATTGTATTTTCTTCAGCCAATGGCATAAGATTTTGTTGATGCATTTCGGCTTTTTTATTAATGCTTAGAACTCTCCAATGTTTAGTTTTTGAAATAGGTCTAGTTTCAATAATTGAAACATTATCTCCTACTAAACAATCGTTATTTTCATCATGTGCTGTGAATTTAGACAACAGACGCATTCTTTTTCCATAGACTCTATGTTTTTGCATTCGTTCAATTTGAACAAGAATACTTTTATCCATTTTGCTACTAACAACAATGCCTGTTCTAATTTTTTTAATTTTTTCCATTATTATCCTGTCCGAGAATTTCTCTTTCACGTATCACCGTGCTTAATCTTGCTATTTTTTTCCTTACTTTGCCTATTTGAGAAGTGTCATTTAATTGACGTGTAGCTACTCCAAAACGTAGCGCCATCAACTCTTTATGGCCTTCTTCCATTTCTTTTAATAAGTTTTCTTGATCCATTTTTCTAATATCTTGAACATCCATAATAAATACCTAGCACTCTCTTTATTAAGCAGTGTACAAATCTTCTTTTCCAACGGTTTTAACCTTAATAGGAAGTTTTTGAGAAGCTAGCCAAAGAGCATCTCTTGCAACATCCTCAGCAACCCCTGCAACTTCAAATAATACTCTTCCGGGTCTAACAACAGCTACCCATTGATCTACTGCACCTTTTCCTCCACCTTGCCGAGTTTCTAAAGGTTTACTAGTAACAGGTTTGTCCGGAAAAATACGTATCCAAACCTGGCCACCTCTTCGAAATCTCCTCGTAATTGTTCTTCGAGCAGCTTCTATTTGCCTTGCTGTGATAAATGCTCGTCCAATTGCTTTCATTCCAAATTCCCCAAAAGTTATCTGGTTTCCAGCTTGGGCATTTCCTTTTCTTCTGCCCCGGTGCATTTTTCTATATTTAGTTCTCCTTGGTTGTAGCATTACCTTCCTCCAAAGACGTTTCTACCTGCTCTTGTTTCTCTTCAGACGGAACTGTAGGCTGGAGAGTAAATCCAATTGGTCCCAAATCTGAATCGCCATTATTATCATTATCTGTAATCTCGCCTTTAAAAATCCAAACTTTTACACCAATCTTCCCAAATGTCGTATTTGCTTCTGCCACACCATAGTCAATTTCTGCACGTAGTGTGTGTAAAGGAACTCTACCAATCATAACTTTTTCTTTTCTAGCTATTTCTGCACCACCCAAGCGACCGGAGCATAGAATCTTAATTCCTTCAGCTCCTGATTGCATAGCTCTGCTCGAAGCTTGCCTTATTGCCCTTCGAAACATAACTCTATGTTCTAATTGATCTGCGACATTTCTGGCTACCAAAGAAGCGTCTAACTCTGGCTGCTTAACTTCAAAAACATTAACTTTAGAAATTTTTCCGGTCATTTTTTCTATTTCTTCACGTAATGCATCAATCCTTGTCCCTCCTCTACCAATTACAATCCCAGGCCTTGCTGTATGAAGAGTAACAACAAGTTCTGCCCCTCTTTCAATATTAATTTTTGCAATTCCTGCATCTTGGTAATTTTTTCTTAACAAAGATCGTATTTGTATATCTTCTTTAACAAATGCTTTATAATTTTCAGACTTCGAAGCGAACCATGAAGAATCCCAAGTTCGTCCTCCCTTAATTATTCCTAATCTAAATCCTATAGGATGTGTCTTTTGACCCATTCTAGGCCTCCTCGTCTACAATTACAGTTAAATGGCTTGAAAACTTACTAACCTTGCCGGCGCGGCCACGCGCCATAGGTTTAAATCTTTTAATAGTCATGCCTTTGTTTGCAAAAATTGATTTTACAAATAATCTATTCGGGTTCAGCATATCGTTATTCTCTGCATTTGAAGCTGCTGACTTCACAGCCTTATAAACATGTTGAGCAGACGGGCTGGGGTAGTATTTAAGTATATCCAAAGCATCCGTGATGCTTTTACCATTTACCATATTAGCCAATAACTGGATTCGCTTATGGGACACTCTTATATTTTTAAAAATAGCTTTAGTTGGCATTACCTCACCCTTGACGACTGTTCAGATCTATTAACATGGCCTCTATAAGTCCTTGTGGGTGCAAATTCTCCCAACTTATGGCCAACCATATTTTCTGTTATAAATATAGGAATATGTCTTCTCCCATCATGCACGGCAATTGTTGATCCTAACATGTCAGGGATTATCATAGAAGACCTTGACCATGTTCTAATCACAGTTCTACTGTCATTTTGCATAACAGAAGAAATCTTTTTTAATAATTTTGGGTCAACAAAAGGACCCTTTTTTATAGATCTTGACATTATTTATCACCTATTTTTGGTATCTTCTTCTTACTATAAATACATTAGTTCTCTTATTTCTTCTCGTTCTATGCCCTAGAGCAACTTTACCCCAAGGTGTTTTTGGATGTTTTAAACCTATAGGGGACCTTCCTTCGCCACCACCATGAGGATGGTCTCGAGGAGTCATTGCAGACCCTCTTACACTTGGTCGCCGACCAAGATGTCTACTTCTTCCAGCTTTTCCTGATTTAATATTTTTATGTTCTAAATTTCCTAATTGTCCAACTGTAGCCATACATGTACTAAGAAATTTTCTAACCTCTCCTGATGGCAATCGAACTAGAGTATATTTCTCTTCTTTTGCTAAAACTTGAGCCGATCCACCTGCACTTCTTACAATTTGGCCACCTTGCCCAGGAGTCATTTCTATATTATGAATTACTGTTCCTGTCGGTACAGATGAAAGTGGTTTAGAGTTTCCAGTTTTAACTTCTGCTTCTGCTCCACTCATAATTATATCTCCAACATTAAGTCCATTTGGTAAGAGAATATATCTTTTATCTCCATCGACAAAATTAACCAAGGCAATTCTAACGGATCGATTTGGATCATATTCAACAGTTACTATTTTCCCTGGGACGCCATAATTATCACGTTTAAAATCAATTAACCTGTAAGTTCTTTTAGACCCACCACCTCTGTGACGCGTAGTAATTTTACCCCTAGAGTTTCTTCCAGCTCTTTTTTTCAAACCTTTTGTTAATGATTTGAGAGGAGTTTTTGATGTAAGTGTACTAAAATCTGGTAAAACAGATCCTCTTCTAGATGGCGTGGTTGGTTTAAAAGTTTTTAAAGGCATTTCTTCTATGCTCCTTCAAAAATTTCAATTTTATCACCTGGCTTAAGGGTAACAATTGCTTTTTTCTTATCTTTAGATCTACTATACTTTTGGCCTACTCGTTTAAGCTTGCCTCTGTTCATTAACATATTTACTGAAAGAACATTGACCTGGAATGCTTTCTCGATAGCCTCCTTGACGATCCTTTTATTTGCAGAAAGAGTCACTTCAAAAACATACTTTCCTTGTTCTTGCAAAGTCGTACTTTTTTCTGTTACTACAGGTTTTAACAAAACATCATAGACACTACTCATTAGATACCTCCTGTGCCTGATGGTCTTTTACCCATATTCTTTCAGCTTCCTTTATACCATCTAAAGAAATAAGCATATTATTGGCAGTGACAATATCCACTACATTTAGCTTATTCGCTTCAATAAGTTTAATATTTTTTATATTCCCTGTTGCTTTTAGCATATTGTCATTTTTACCCTGAGTAACAATTAATATTTTTTGAGATATGCCGAGCACGGATAATAATGCAGTTGTATCTTTAGTCTTTGATGAGATTTCATCAAAGGAGTCTATAATCATTAGTTTTTCTTCGCGAACTTTATCGGAAATAGAACTACGAATAGCTAACTGTTTCATTTTTTTTGTTATTTTTTTTCCATAACTTCTAGGTTTTGGTCCAAATACCACTCCTCCACCTTTCCATTGTGGAGCTCTAATAGATCCTTGTCGAGCACGGCCAGAGTGTTTTTGAATCCTCGGTTTAATTCCACCACCAGAAACTTCTGATCGGGTTTTAGTGCTACTTGTACCCTGCCTTGCATTTGCAAGTTGTCGTACCACAGCTTGATGAACAACAGATTCATTAAAATCAATAGCAACTAGTTCATTACTGACTTCAACCTTGCTTATTTCTTCACCTTTATTATTTATAACAGATAATTCCACGATTTACCTTTCTTCCTCAACTTCATTGGTTGGAGTCACTTCTTCAACCACTTCTTCAACTTCATTGGTTGGAGTCACTTCTTCAACCACTTCTTCAACTTCATTGGTTGGAGTCACTTCTTCAACCACTTCTTCAACTTCATTGGTTGGAGTTGACTGAATTATAGGGAAATATCCCTCTCCTGCAATTAAGACTAAACCATTACTAGCTCCAGGAACTGCACCTTTTATAGCTAGTAAATTTTTTTCTAAATCTACAAAAACTACTTCCAATCCTCTCGTAGTTATAGCCTCATCTCCAAAGTGTCCAGCCATTCGTTTACCTTTAAAAACTCTTCCAGGGGTCGAGCCCGCACCTATAGAACCAGGAGCCCTCCACCTATCAGATTGTCCATGAGTTTTAGGACCTCCATGGAATCCATGGCGTTTCATTCCTCCTGCGAACCCTCTTCCTTTAGAATTTGCAGTAACTCTTATGCGCTCTCCAACATCAAACATCTCAACATTTAATAATTGTCCAACTTGTAACTCATCTAATGTTTCAACTCTTATTTCGCGTAAATATTTATAATTGCCAGTTCTTTGTAAGTGTCCTGAAATAGGTTTATTCGCCCTTTTTAGAGTTTCAAAACCTATCTGTACGGCATTATAGCCATCATTAGTTTCTGTTTTTATTTGAGTTATAACACATGGTCCTGCTTCCACTAATGTAACAGGCTGAACATCTCCTTTTTCAGAAAAGGTTTGCGTCATTCCAATTTTTTTTCCAATAATACCCTTCATATTTATACCTTTATTGATATATCGACACCTGCAGGCATATTTAACCTTGTTAAAGCATCTATAGTTTTAGAAGACGGATTTAATATATCTATTAGTCTTTTATGTGTTCTCATTTCAAAATGTTCCCGTGATTTTTTGTCCACCATAGGAGATCGAATAACACAAAACCTTTTTATTGTAGTTGGTAAAGGAATTGGTCCAGCTACAGAGGCACCAACCCTTTCTGCACTTACAACTATGTGCTCAGCAGATTGATCTAAGATTCTATGATCAAATCCTTTGAGAATAATTCTCATTCTTTGTCTATTTGTTTGTTGTTGAGTTGTTGTAACCATTCTTTAACCCTTTATAAATTAACCTTGTGCTAATAATTCTGTTCTTATATTTTCAGGAACTTCTGAATAATGATCAAATTCCATTGAATAACTTGCCCTGCCTTGAGTTGCAGACCTAAGATCAGTTGCATATCCAAACATTTGACCTAATGGAACATGTGCTTTTAAAACTTGCGTGTCATTTCGAGCTTCCATATTTTGTATTTGTGCCCGCCTAGCATTCAAATCACTTAAAACATCTCCTAAATGTTCTTCAGGGGATGTAACTTCGATACCCATAATAGGTTCAAGCAACTGAGGATCAGCTTTATTAATAGCAGCTTTAACACCTATCGATCCAGCCATTTTAAAAGCCATTTCTGAAGAATCCACATCGTGAAAGCTTCCATCAAATAACGTTACTTTTAAATCAACAACTGGGTATCCGCCCAATTGGCCATTTAACAAAGCTTCTTTAACTCCAGCCTGAACGGAGGGGATATACTCTTTAGGTATCTTTCCTCCGACAATTTTATTATTAAACTCAAAACCTCCACCCTCTGGCAAGGGTTCTATTTCTAAAACAACGTGGCCGTATTGTCCTCTGCCTCCACTTTGGCGAACAAATCTACCTTCGGCTGTGGCTTTTCTCTTTATAGCTTCACGGTATGATACTCGAGGTTTGCCTAGATTTGCATCAACACTGAATTCACGCTTAAGTCGTTCTACTAAAACTTCTATATGAAGTTCTCCCATACCAGAAACAATGGTTTGAGCTGTTTCTTCATCATATTTTGTCACAAAAGTTGGATCTTCTTCAGCTAATTTTATAAGTCCATCGGTTAGTTTTTCTTGTTCTGCCTTACTTTTGGGCTCTATAGCAACTGAAATTACAGGTTCTGGAAATTTAATGGTTTCCAGCAATAATGGTCTACTTTCCAATGTTAAAGTATCTCCAGTAAATGTATCCTTTAAACCAACAGAAGCACCAATATCACCAGCTTTTAATACTTCCACATCTTCACGTTTATTAGCAACCATTCTAACAATTCGACCCATTCGTTCTTTTCGCCCTTTTGTTACGTTTAAAAGAGATGTTCCGCCCGTGACCTTACCTGAATAGACTCTAAAATAAACTAAACGTCCAGTATATGGATCAGACACTACTTTAAAAGCAATCCCGCAAAATGGCTCTTCCTCATCAGGGCCAACTATAACCTCATCTTCAGTTTTTGGAGCAATGCCAGAAACCGCAGGAATATCTTTAGGAGAGGGAAGAAAATCAACTATCGCATCAGATACTAAAAGCATTCCCCAATTAAACATCGCACTTCCACAAATAACTGGGACTATTTTGTTATCTATAGTCCCGATTCGTATACATTTTCGTATTTCTTCAGGCGAAAGCTCTTCTCCGTCTAAATATTTCACCATTATTTCTTCATCAAATTCAGCAATATTTTCCAACATTGCTTCACGGTATTCTTGTACTTGTTGTTGAAATTCTTCAGGAATCTCATCAATTATTTCCTCAACGCCTGATCCTGTTTCTCTACTGAATCTAATAACTCTTTGATCTATTAAATCAATTATTCCACTAAATTCACTTTCACTACCTATGGGTAATTGAATAGGAACCGTTACAACTTTAAATCTTGCTTTTATCATATCCACAGCACGATAAAAGTCAGCCCCCATTCTATCCATTTTATTAATAAGACAAATTCTTGGAACTCCGTATTTATCAGCTTGTCTCCAGACAGTTTCTGATTGGGGTTGTACTCCTGAAACGGATTCAAATACTACAACTGCTCCATCTAGAACCCTAAGACTTCTCTCTACTTCAGCAGTAAAGTCAACGTGACCAGGGGTATCTATAACATTTATTTGATGATCTCGCCAGTGTGTAGTAACCGCAGCTGAAACAATTGTGATTCCACGTTCTTTTTCTTGATCCATCCAGTCAGTGACAGTATTTCCATCATCAACATTTCCAATTTTATGCGTCATACCTGAAGCAAACAAAACCCTTTCCGTAACAGTCGTTTTACCTGCATCTATATGGGCAATAAATCCAATATTTCTTATTTTATTAATGGGATATTCCATAACCAAGCCTTAATCTCGATATAATTACCACTTATACTGAACAAAAGCCCTATTAGCTTCTGCCATTCTGTGTAAATCTTCTCTTCTTTTAACTGCTGCCCCTTGTCCTCTAGATGCCTCTTGAAGTTCTCTAAAAAGTCTTTCTGACATCGAAGATCCTGATTGAGAACGAGCTGAACGTATAATCCATCTCATAGCAAGGGCTTCTTTCCGGTCATATCTAACTTCTACAGGAACCTGATATGTTGCACCACCAACTCGTCTGGATTTTACTTCCAATACAGGAGTGACATTCCTCATAGCCTGTTCAAATACTTCCATGGCTGGACGTCGCGCTTCCTCTTCAAGTCTTTCCAAAGCACTATAAACAATACCTTGGGCTACCGTTTTCTTTCCCTGTAGCATTACCCTATTAATAAACCGAGATATCTCTTTGCTATTATATTTAGGATCTTCAATTGTTATTCTTTTTATTGCTCTACGTCTTCTAGACACGATCTTCGCTACTTTCTCTAAATAATGACCTACTTCTTAGATCCATATTTGCTTCTGCCTTGTTTTCTATCATTAACGCCTCCAGCATCCAGGGCACCTCTAACTATATGGTATCTAACACCCGGAAGGTCTTTAACTCTACCACCTCTAACCAAAACAACAGAGTGTTCTTGGAGGTTATGTCCTTCTCCAGGAATATATGCAGTTATCTCCATACCATTTGTTAGGCGCACTCTTGCAATTTTTCTTAATGCAGAATTAGGCTTTTTAGGAGTGGTTGTTCTAACCTGAACACAAACACCCCTTCTTTGTGGGCAACCAGGACCCCTAGTTATTTTATTTTTTAAAGTGTTTTGAACAATTCTCAATGCAGGAGCTTTTGTCCTTTTTTTAAGATTTGAGCGACCTTTTCTTACTAATTGATTAACTGTAGGCATGATCCGATTCTTTCCAAATAAAAATATTGCCTCTGAAAAAGACGGCAACAGAACCGGATGATAACAACATCCCCTTCTATTGTCAAGTTTAATCTCTATTCAGATTATGGAAGAACTCTTTTAAATATCTTGCCATAATTCTACCAAGATGCCCATATTGCTTTTGGGATGGTAGAAAGTAACCCTAGTACCACCTTCTTCAGCCTTGTTAACTTCTCCAATTTGAGTCAATCCAGCAGCGTTTAATCGAGATACGTCGCTTTCAATATTCTCAGAATAAAAACAAACATGGTGGATTCCAGGCCCTCTATTTGCGAGAAATTTTGCAGTCCCACTAGTTTCATCAAGAGGAACACTTACTTCGATTCTGGATTCCCCAATAAGGAATTCCAATATTTTCACATTATCACTTTCGGCAAATCTTCCATTAGGAAGAGGTGTTTTTGATTGGTCTATCTTTAATCCATAAGTATCTCTAAATAACGCCAACGCTTCTTCAAAATTATTACAAACAACACCCACATGATGGACATATGTAAGACTACCGCCTTTCCCTCTTGGGGGTTCTGGAACTATGCCATTTACTGGCATGTTTTGCCAGATCTCTAATAAAAATCCAAGATTTGATTTTGGATGAGCAAAAGCAACTCTGGAGCCACCTTCCTGACTTGCTGATCCTGTTGGAGGTACAACAATTTGCTGCCCCGCATCTTTAAGTTGCTGAACATCAACATCCATATCGTCTGAATATAAACATATATGATGAGGCCCCGCACCTCTTTTTTCTAAAAATTTTCCCGTGCCGCTATGAGGATCATTGGCCATATTAATCTCTAATTCGCTTTCACCAACCGGAATATCCAATATATTTACATTATCCAGCTGAACATTTCTTCCATCAGGCAAAGGAGACCGTTGCTCATCTACTGAAAACCCATATGTGTCCAGCCACAAACTTTTTGCAGCTTCTAAATCTCCAACAACCAATCCTAAATGATGTAATCTTGTAAACATAATTATTTCACCTCTCGTAAGTCTTTCAAATATCTGTCACGATTTCTTTGATAATTTGCTGCAGTTCTCGCTGTCATTTCTAAATTTTCCTTAGAAGGTTCTCTAGCAACTTTGCCTGGAACACCTAATACAAGGGAGTTTTCAGGGATTGTTGTTCCCGGAATAACCACTGAGCCAGCTCCGATGACACAATTATCTCCAATTTCTGCTGGGCCAAAAACCAACGCACCATTACCTATAATCACATTATTTCCGACTGTGCATCTATGAACCAAACATTGATGGGCCACAACACAGTTTTCACCTATAGTGGTTTCTTCATGTATAACAGTTCCATCTTGTATATTCGTACCTTTACCTATCGTTATTTTTCCAGCATCTCCTCTTAAAACACAATTAAACCAAACACTAGCCCCTTCTAATATTTCTACATCGCCTATAATTTGAGCACTTGGAGCAACAAAGGCGGTTTCGTGAATTTTAGGAGAAAGATCTTCAAGACTATACAACATTTTCTATCCTTTACTTCTTAGTAATTAAAATTTGGAGCGGGAGACGGGATTCGAACCCGCGACCCTTTACTTGGGAAGCAAATGCTCTTCCACTGAGCTACTCCCGCCGACTTTCTATCACAATCGTGACAGTGTAACACAAACTATTTATATTTACAGGAGGGAATAACAAGCAAATAATACGTTATTCTTGCGCTTCTTTTCTAGCATCATTTATATGTTCGGCTATTCGAGTTTGTAACGGAACAAGTTCATATCCTAAATCTTGATACATTCTACTGGAATCAACATTGTAAACATGTGGAACTGGTTTGTTTCCTGTTTTTATACTTGCATCAGGTATAATTTCCATAACAATATCAATCATATCTTGAATAGTTGCTAAATGCCCTCCGCTTATATACACAGGGTGATTTAGTTTACTTGCCATTGATGTTCTTACAAATATCTCAGCTGCATCCTCTACATGAATCATAGGAGAGAGCTCTTCTGGCCTGAATTCCATTTCAACTGATTTTCCCACAGCAGGCAATGACATTAATAATCCACCTATCATACCTGTCATACCCGTAACTCTACCATGGCCAAATACTGTACATATTCTTATTCCTCTAATATCAAGTCCGTATAGGCTTGTATACTTTGATGCCGAAAACTCATTAGCCACCTTAGTCATTCCGTACATATTTATGGGCGCAGAGGGATCGTCTTCTGTCACAGCTCTATCTCCGTAAGTTTCTTGAGTGCCATAAACAGCTATAGAGCTGGCATATACAACTCTCTGTACGTTAGTCCAGCGAGCTGCTTCAAACACATTATTTGTCCCTTGTATGTTTACCAACATACTATAGTGAGGCCTTTCTTCCGTATCGGGTGGTAGCAAAGCTGCCATGTGAATTACTTTATGAACCTTATATAGATTAATCGCTTCTAAAATTTGAGATAACTGAGAAACATCCCCTTTGTAAAGTTTCATTAACCCCCGGAAAGGCTGTATATTGATTTGTGGCTGATTTAAGTCAAAACAAACAACTTCTTCTCCTCTCTCTAAAAGTTTTCGTATAATTCTTCTACCTATAAATCCGGCTCCACCGGTTACCATAATGGACATTTGTTCACTCCCAATAAAGCTTTTAGTAAAATTCCAAAACGAGTCTAGCAATGGTTATATCCATTATCAATGTTCCATTTCATCTCTGTCTAACAAAAGCCTGTTATAAATAATCTTTTTAGAAAGATGTTTTTCCATAAACCCATAAGGCCAGATTCGTTTTACAATAAGTATTAAAATAATAGGGATATATATAAATAACAACTCTTCTATGGGAGAGAAAAATAATTTATTTGAAGGCGCAATATAAGCAAATACTAATATTATTGGCATCGATAAAATAACGGCAGGAGCAGAATCTTTATAAATTAGTTTATAACTAACTATAAAGATTGACCCGATTGTCATTGATATGGGTATTATAGATAAGAGGATACCTGCGGAAATTAGAACACCACGGCCACCTGTGTTCTTTTTTTGAAAAGGAAAAATATGCCCCAAAATAACACAAATGGCACAAATATTAAAAAATTCTTTTCCATAAGGGATAGATGTGATTAATAATAAACCAAATACAAAGCCCTTAAGTAAATCAAAAAAAATAACTAGAGTTGCAACTTTCGTACCAATACGTTCATGTATTGAAGACGCACCCATGTGCCTAAATATCTGTTTTGTGTTTCTGTAAAAAACTGTTGTAAGCAAATATCCTGAAGAAATAGTTCCTATTAAATATGAAATAATAATATAACTAATCAAATAATAAAAAGTTATACTTATTTCTCCAAAGAATTTTGTGGGTTCGGTGTTTCTAAGTATTTAAGTAAATCGCTATCAGAAGACAAGACAACAGTAGTATCTGTTCCTGGTAGAGTCTTTTTATATGCCTCAAGTGTTCGTGTAAACGTATAAAACTCAGGATCCTGCTCTAATGCCGCTGCAAAGATTTTAATAGCCTCAGCCTCGCCTGTACCCCTGAGTTCATTTGCTTCTTTTTCGGAAGTGGCCCTAATAATAGTTATTTCTCGATCGACCAAAGAACGTATGGTAAGGTTTTCTTCTTCACCTTCGGCTCTTAACTTTTGCGCCTGTACTTGTCGCTCAGTCCTCATTCTTGTATAAACACTTTGTTCAACAGATAAAGGAAAGTCGGCAGCTTTAATTCTAACATCTGAAATTACTATTCCAAAATTATTATCTGTACTACTAACAGCAGCATTTGCTCCTGCCAAAACCTGCCGTGTTATGAATTCTCTTGTAGGTATTCCGTCCTCGGTTGTTTTAGCAGAGACAAGCGTTACTCCACCGACTTGTTTCTCAGGAACCCCTCCAATAATTGTTGTTTGTTCATTTGCGGCAACAACTCTTCGTATTTCAGAAATAACGATATTACCTATACGGCTTTGGGCAGTTATTTCATCCCTTAAAGTTAATAAAAATCTTTCCGGATCTAGTATTTTATATCTAACATACGCATCAATCTCTAAAAATTGTTGGTCTTTATCCGGCATAGACTCAATTCTTACATCTATTCTAAGAAGCCTATTATCAAACCTTTGTATTTCTTCAATAATCGGTAGTTTAAACTTAAGACCTGCAGTTTTTTCTATCCGCTGAATCGCACCGAATCTTAGAATGGCTGCAGATTCTGTTTGTTGAACAATAAATAATGACTGGAATGCAAAAAAACCAGCGATTACTAATACGCCTATAACTACTTGAAGTTTTCTCACGATCCTGTACTACTACTTTCGTTTAATGGTAAAAATTGTAAAAGGCTGCCTTGGTTTTCTGGGTCTAAGACATATTTTTTAACCCCTGGAAGAATTTCTTCCATTGCTTCTAGATATAATCTTTGCCTTGTCACGCTTTTTGACTTTGTATACTCTTCAAGGAGGGAATTAAAGTAATTTGCCTCACCTGTTGCTTTTAATATTCTTTCTTCTTTGTATGCCTGTGCGGCATTTGTAACCTTTTCAGCATTACCTCTTGCTTTTGGAAGTTGATCTTGTTGATAAGCTAGTGCTGAGTTAATAACCGATTCTTTATCGACTCTTGCCCTAACTACATCGTCAAAATCCTCTCGCACCTCATCTGGTGGGCGGACATTTTGTAGCCTAACCTCAAGAATCTCTATGCCAGTTTCATAACTATCCAATATATCTTGAAGCATTATTAAGGTGGCTACCTGTGCGGCTTCCTTATTGGCAGTAAGAACATCATCAACACTTCTTTGGCCTACGACTTGTCTCAAAGAAGCCTCTGTTGCGTCTAATAAAGTCAACCCATCAGGAAATCCTTCTCCAATTCCTCTATCAGGGCTACCTGGATCATCCACGTTATATAAATATGCACCCAAGTCCCCTATACGATATTGAACAATTAGCTGAATATCAATAAGGTTTAGGTCCCCAGTAATCATTAACGCCTCTTCTCCAACATCTTGGAGGGCTCCGCCAGGTCCTGTTCTAAACCCAACTTCTAATCTTTTAGTTTCTGTAACAACTGCTTTTTGAACCTGCCCTATGGGAGAAGGCCAAAACCAGTGAAGGCCTGGTCCACGAAGATTATTTGTGAAAGATCCTAATAATTTTTCAGCTGCTAGCTCTGAAGGCTCAACTCGATAAAGTCCAGTGGCTGTCCAGATTACTAGAAAAATAATAAGAATTAAAGGAATTAAAAATTTACCTATTCTTGGGTTAAATCCACCAAGTCCATTTAATCCACCAGAAAAGGTATTCTTAATTTTCGCAAAAATCTCGTCTAAGTCTATTTCTTGTTGAGGCCTTTGTTGAAAAAGGCTTAATATCTTATTTTTCATTACATTCCTTATTAAATGAATCCAAAAACAAGTGTAGTGTATTTCGATATGAAACACAAGACGTTAATTTGGTGGGCGATCCTGGGCTCGAACCAGGGACCTCAGTCTTATCAGGACTGCGCTCTAACCAGCTGAGCTAATCGCCCACATGTTTTACTTGCTCTCTGTAGGAGAAGTATATATATTCAAAGAATGATGTCAAGAAAGTATCATTATTAATATAATTATATTTAGATAATATATAATATATTTATATGTATTAATAATAATAATAATAAAGGATAAAAGGGAACAATTGGAAACAGTAATAAAAATAGTACTTCAGGGAGGACAAGGAGGGAATGGATGTATAAGCTTTCGTAGAGAAAAATATATTCCTAAAGGAGGCCCTGATGGAGGTGATGGTGGAATAGGAGGAAGTGTTATTCTTAATGGAACAACATCAGAAATGGATTTACATAAACTAAAGGGAAATAGGTCTATTACAGCTGGTAGAGGAGAAGAGGGAAAAGGTAGGAAAAAAACGGGAAAAGCTGGGAAAAATACAATTGTTAATGTTCCTTTAGGAACTAGAGTTGTGGATGAGAAAACAGGTAAAATTATTGGAGAGCTTCTTGAGGAAGGGCAACAACTTTTGGTGGCAGAGGGAGGAATGCTGGGAAAAGGGAACACGAAGTTTGCCACATCAAGAAATAAAATACCATTATTGGCTGAAACGGGAGGAATGGGGGAAGAAAGGGAAGTTGTTTTAGAACTTTTTCCAATGGTTGATATTATTATAATCGGCGACTTTGATGGTAATGCTAAAAGTGTATTTGATAAAGTAACAGAAGAGCAAAAATCTACCAAAGAATATAAGGATAGAAAATTTATTGTAAACCCTTTTCAGGTTAGAGAAGTGGAATATAATTGGGTGAAGCAAAAAGTAGGATTAATATCATCTACTAATCTTAAAATTAATAATTTAGAAGAAGAAAAACCTTTATTTAGAAGAGCTAAGATAATATGTCTTTTTTATATTTTTCAAGAAGAAGATATAGATACCGAGGCAATAGTAAAACAAATCAATAAAGATTCTTTTTATGTGGAAAAACCAGAGATTTTTATAATTAAAGAAGATCTAATTTTGTCTGGCGAAGACTATGATATAAAGAAAATTTCAGACCAAACTACGGTCATTAGCTATGATGCTAAAACAGATGAAATAATTACTAACATTATTGAAAAAATTAAAAATCTTAGAAATAAAGAATTTATCTATAAGAAAAGCATGTCAATAAATAATGTAATAAGCCCAAAAGAAGAACAAAGTAGAACAATTGTTGAAAAAAAAGAAGAAGGTTTTGTTGTATTTAATCATAGGGCTGAAAGACTTGTTGTTTTGCCAGACCAACGAAGTTTTGCTGCAAGAATACAATTACGAAAAGAACTCTCACTTTTAGGGGTAATTGACGCACTCGAAAAGGCAGGGGTTAAAGAAGGAGACAATGTAACTATAGGTAAGAAAGATTTTATATGGGAATAAAAAAAATAGGTATACTAGGAGGCACTTTTGACCCAATTCATTTAGCACATCTTAAACTTGCCACAATAGCCATAAAAGAATATGGATTAAATGAGATAATATTCATTCCCGCAGGTAACCCCTGGATGAAAAATAACTCAATTATTACTAACGCTACACATAGAATTAACATGGTGAAGATTGCAATAGAAGAGGAACCTTTATTTAAATGTTCTTCAATTGAAATATTAAGAACTGGAAACACCTATACTATAGATACGCTTATTGAATTAGGTGTGAAACAATCAACTAATGAATATTATTTAATAATGGGAAGTGATTCATATAAACAACTACATAGATGGAAAAATTATCAAGAAATATTAAATACAGTTGAGATTATATTATTTCAAAGAAAAGGTGATGATTTTCCACAGGTGATTGATAGCAATATTAAAATTATAGAAAAAGAGATCGACAATATTAGTAGTACTAATATAAGAAGAAAAATTCAAAATAATAAATCTTTAAATGGACTTGTACCTATAAACGTAGAAGAGTATATTTTAAAAAATAATTTATATAGAACAACAACAATATGAATAAAACGATTCCTGAAAAAATTCTTTTAAATCAAGCTGTAGTTGTGGACTCCTCGATGCCGTATAAATTGGCATCCGGGGTAAATAGTCCGGTTTATTGCGATATTAGAAAACTTCTTTCTGATGTTGCTACTAGAAATGAAATTATAGAAAAACTCTCAACAAAAATACAAAAAGAGAAATTTGAAAATTATGTACTTGTTGGTGTTGCTACAGCAGGTATTCCCTGGGCGTCATTATTATCACAAAGGCTTAATATGCCACTTGCTTATGTAAGACCTGAACCTAAAGATCATGGGCTAGGTAAGCAAATTGAAGGAAAAATAAACAAAGGGCAAAAAGCTATAGTTATAGAAGACTTAACAAGTACAGGAGGGTCTGCTATTCGATCAGTTGAAGCAATTAAGGCTGAAAATATAGAAGTTCTTTGTTGTTATAGTATTTGTTCGTACAGGTCTAAATTAGCCACAGAAAAATTTATAAATTTAGATATAAAACATAGTTTTTTATTTGGTATAGATGAAATTTTAGAAACGGCTTTTAATACAAAGTATCTTAATAAGGCAGAGATAGATATAGTTCAAACTTGGCTACGAACTGGTCCTTTTTTATCCGATATATAATCTTAACAACTAACACGGAATATTAACTGAGGCAAGCGAGGTTGTTTGCCCAAACTGATTTGATCCTCTTACTTCTAGGTCAACAGTTTTACCCAATATAGTATTTTTTATACCAATAATTTTCCCTGAATATATAATAATATCTCCGGGGCGTACAGGTTCTAAAGCTCTTTCCTTAAAAGTGCTATTGATAATAGATTTTTGACCAAAAATGATTTCTACAAGATGAAGCATAAAGCTCACAGCAGTAGGTCCAGATAAAGTTATACCACTAAAAACAGTAGCTTCTGCAAAAGCTTCATCTATATGTAATAAAGAAGTAGGGCTAGGTTCTTTATTAGACCAATTATTTAGTTCATGATATTTATTGATAGTTTCTTGGGAGATGTTGCGTTGAATAGTAGGTGTAAAATCTCCCTCAGATATGTTATTGATATCAAATTGGGTGTTATTAAGTATTTTTGTTTTTGAGTTTTTAGTGATAGTTTTTTCAGATCTTGACTTTTGTCCTTTTGAAAACTCCCACATAACATTATAGTTATAATTTATAACAGGTTTATTGTTTTGATTTGTTGCCTTTACCCCAATGGATAGAAATCGATTTCCTGAAGAACTCTCCCATTTTTTTTCAAAAAAAGCGGTACTAGTTATGATATCATTTTCTTTTATTTGATTATTTTTCCATTCAATGTCAGTACCCACAAAAGGGGTTGACCGACTATTTTGTTCTGTTTCTTCCGGTGAAATAAATCCATTTTCATGCATTATATCTAGACGTCTTGCTGGTGCGTATATAAAAAACATTCCTGCAGGTGCTGGCAAAAGAGCTGACTCATTTTGTGAATTTGTATCCTCTATAGATTCTCTATAATTCAATATCATTTCTTTGGTAATAGTAATGTTGGTTGGTTTTGCTGCTGTTCCAATTACTATTTGATCCCATTCCAAAACATTCATATTATTATTCCCCTTTAAGTAGTTCGGCTATAAATACAGGGATTATCCTCTCAGTTCGTTTTTGATAGTCTTCATATGGAGGATATGATTTAACTGCAAGCTTCCAAAGTCGTTGTCTTTCTGTTGAATTTACAACTTCACGAACTTTCATGTTGTAAGTGTTTGTTTTATCTCGTATTTCTACGAATGGGTTTAATTGTAAATTATGATACCAGAGAGGGTGTTTGGGAGCACCTCCCATAGAAGCAATAAGGACATAGCTTGAGCCATCTTGGACTGTCATCACAGGTGTTTTTCTTATAGCTCCTGTTTTCCAACCTCTATGGGTGATAATAATACAAGGTAAACCTGTATCTCTGAGGGTAGCTCCTTCAGCTCCGCCGCTGCTTTCATATAATTTAACTTGTTCTGAAACCCACTGTATAGGGCTTGGAATATATTCATTCATGTCTTTATTATATAACTAATGTATCAAATAATTCTGTTAAATTCTTCGTGGTTTCCATTTCCCATATTAAAGATAAGATTTTTTGAGCTTGTTCTTGTTTAATAACTGTAGCGGTTAAATTGAGAAACTTATCTGTAAGTTCCGTATCTGATAAAGGGTTTTTTGAATGCCCTTTCGGATAGCTTGTCTCTGAGGTTGAGGTTTGACCATCATTTAGTTCTATTTGCATTTTGCAATTTGATTGACCAGGGTGTTTTTCTGTGTAGCTGGGATTTTCAATTATAGTTAGTTTTGAAATTATAGAACGTATTTGTTCACTTGCTATTCTTTCACGTGTAAAGCTATTAACTCCAATTTCTCCATATAATAATGCTGATGCAACCATGAACGGGATACTGTGGTCTGCACTTTCTCTAGTTTTTGGATTCCATTTTTCAGGATGGCTTTCAGGTGTGCTCACACAACTTGCATATGTCTCTATGCGTATTGATTTAATATCATTTACATTTAATTTTTCACCCAATTCTAACGCTAATCCTGTAGGTGCCTGAGTCAATATTTGGGAGGGAAAAAATTTAAAATCAGTTCTTGTTATACCAAAAGGGATGAATTGTTTTTCTAAAACTTTTGGATCTATAAAGTCAATGTTGGCCTTTTCCCAAAGACCATTTCTTCCTTCAAAGGGTTCATAGGGTCCTTCCATGCCTTCTTTTGCTAACATTGCTGCAAAAACACCAGCTTTTGTGGCATATGCGGTGGCGCAACCTTTCCACATAGATAATTCTCCTGAGCGTGTAGCCATAAGCGGTAAATTAGGGACAATAGAAATTGATAAAGAGTGTCCCAATTCTTCTTTTGACAATCCTAGTAATTTACCTGAGGCAAGTGAAGCCCCCATACCCACACAGAGCCCTTGATCCCATTGTTTAGATCCAAATATTGGTGCTATGTCAGAAACACTACAAAAAACTTGATACGCAAGTGCGATACTCAAAATAATTTCTCTTCCAGACGAGTTTTGGTAATCGCCTGCAGCTAAAGATGCTGGGATCATGTCACTTGGATGACCTCCCCCGGGTGAAAAGAAGGAGTCATTAAAATCTAGATATCTAAGCGCAACAGCGTTGGCGAATGCAGCCATGTCTAAAGAAGAATTGTTATTTGTCCCTAGTATTCTTGTAGCAGGAGAATTAATTACCGATGGTGCTATTTTCCTTGCAATAGTTGCTGTATCTGAATAAAAGCCTCCAATTAAACAACCAATACTATCGATGATAGTTCTTTTTACTTGGTGAACAGTTGAAATCTCAAGGTCTGAAAAAGACAATTCATAAGCATAAGAAGCCAGCGTGTCTTTTATAGTATCCAAGTCCATCTACCTACACATCGAGATTAGTTACGTTTCTTGCTTCTTTTAGGATAAATTCTCTTCTAGGAGCGACCTCATCTCCCATTAATGTAACAAACATATCTTCGGCACTTTGTGAATCTTCAGATGAAGGGGCTTCCCCAGAATTTTCGTTTCCTATTTTTACTTTTAACATGACTCGTGTTTCAGGATTCATGGTAGTATCCCATAGTTGATCAGGGTTCATTTCTCCTAAACCTTTATATCGTTGAATATTTATTCCAGACTGATCTGCAGCCCGGCTAATCTTTTCTGCTAATAGAGGCCAATTAATATCTTCTTCTAAAAACTTTCCATTTTTTTCTATACTATAGTTATTAATTGAAATATAATCCTTGATCTCTTCCCAAGATATTAAAAGATATTCAAATTCCGTTTTGTTGAAAAAAGTTTGGTCTATAGAGAAACTATCATCATCAGATTTAAAAGACCATGAAGTAAATCCTTCAGAATCGGTTTCTTTTTTTTCTACAGAAAGGCCAATTTCTGTTATTAGTGTGTCTATGTGAGATTGTTCAATCTCTGATATTGACATTAAGTTACTAACCCAATTTATTTGTTGCGAACCTAGTATTTTAATTATAATATTTACAGGGATTGCTGTAGATTTAGACAACTTTCCTATATTTAAATTAAAACGATCCAATTTGTTTGCAACAGATTGCATTTTCACACCAGATAAAGAGATTGTTCCATCTTTTGATAATAATTTCACACCTGATAGGGTTGTTTTTACAAGCCAGGCATCTTTATCTTCCTCTGAAAACAACCATTCTTCTTTTTTACCTTTTGATGCTTTATATAAAGGCGGTTGGGCTATATATAAATGCCCTTCAGTTATGAGAGGCCTCATATGCCTAAAGAAAAATGTTAAAATTAATGTTCTGATATGCGAACCATCAACATCAGCATCAGTCATAATTATAACCTTATGATATCTAAGTGCATCTAAATCGAATTCAGGGGCTTTTGACTCTTCTTGATCTTCATCACCAGTACCATTTTCTCCACCATTTGACGTGTTAAGTCTAGAATGAAATTTTGTACCAAGGGCAGTTATTATATGCCGAATTTCTTCGTGACCAACCATCTGATCTTCTCTTGCCTTTTCCACGTTCAATATTTTTCCCTTGAGCGGTAAAATTGCTTGAAACTTTCTATCTCGACCCATTTTTGCTGAACCACCAGCTGACTCTCCCTCAACGAGATAGATTTCACTTAATGAAGGGTCTTTTTCTTGACAGTCAGCAAGTTTACCCGGAAGAGACCCTCCATCCATAGCATTTTTTCTTAAAACCATGTCCCTGGCTTTTCGCGCAGCTTCTCGTGCCTTTTGAGAAATTAAACATTTTTCTATTATTCGTCGTGCTTCTACAGGGTTTTCTTCTAAATAGTATTCTAAACCTTCAGATACTGCCGAATCGACTTGACTACGGACTTCTTGATTTCCCAATTTAGCTTTAGTTTGTCCTTCAAACTCAGGATCTAATAATTTAACACTAACTACTGCTGCGAGACCTTCTCTTGTGTCTTCTCCTGTAATACTGGGCTGGTCTTCTTTTATAAAGTTCTGTTTTTTTGCATATTCATTTATTGCCTTGGTTAATGCTGAACGAAGTCCAGTTAAGTGAGTTCCGCCATCAGGAGTGTGGATACAATTAGCAAAAGCATAGGTCGTATCAGAATACCCAGTGTTATATTGTAAAGCGACCTCTATCATTGTTTCAGACACTTCTTTTTCTATATGTATGGGTTCTGTATGTAAAACAGTTTTATTGTTGTTTAGGTAATCTTTTACGTAACTTACTATACCTAATTCAAAAAAGAAATCTGCTTTCCATTCAGCAGCACCTTTTGATTTATGCCATTCGCTTGTAAACTTAAGAGTAACTCCCTTATTTAAATAAGCCATTTGTCTAAATCGTTGAATCAAGTCTTCAAAATCGTAATCAATAGATTTAAAAATAGCTTTATCTGGTATAAATGTAATCGTAGTTCCTTGCTGTGAAGTTGTTCCTGTTATTTCCATATCTCCACGAGGCTTGCCTTTACCATATTCCTGTATATGGGCTTTTCCATCGCGAAAAACCTCAACCTTCATTGTTTCGGATAGTGCATTTACTACAGAGGCACCAACGCCATGTAGTCCACCAGAAACTTTGTACGCCCCTCCTCCAAATTTACCTCCAGCATGCAAGGTAGTCATTATTGTTTCCAGGGCAGGTCTTTTAGTAGCTTCGTGCATATCAACAGGAATACCTCTTCCGTTATCCGTTACTTTGACCCAACCTGCTTCGTCTATGTTAATGGTTATCGTGTCACAATATCCTGCCATAGCTTCATCTATTCCGTTATCTACTATTTCATATATGAGATGATGGATACCACGCTGGTCTGAACTCCCTATGTACATACCAGGTCGTTTTCTAACAGCTTCAAGGCCTTCTAAAACCTGTATGTCGCTAGCAGTATATTCAGCCTGATTTTTATTCTGACTTGTTGCCATAAATCCCTCTCATTGAGTTTTACTATCTTTAAATCATCTTGTAATATGTTGTATGGTTGAGAACAACATGCGTTTGTTGATATATTATTTTAACAAAATAGATATATACAGTCAAAGTTATAAATACCAATATGAGTACTTATGTACTCATATTGTACAATATATGGTATTGAGTGGAGTAATATGATAATACTTGGGATAGAAACCTCTTGCGACGAAACAGCAATTTCTGTTGTTGAGAATGGATCAAATTTGTTATCAAATGTTATTCGTTCACAAATAGAGATTCATGCCCAACATGGAGGAATAGTTCCAGAAGTAGCATCAAGAGCTCATGTTGCTGCGATTATTCCGGCTCTTCAACAGTCGTTGGATAATGCCAATGTGAAAATGGAGGAGATAGATAAAATTGCAGTTACTTTCGGGCCAGGATTAGCAGGATCGTTGCTAGTGGGTGTTAATTTAGCAAAAACACTTGCATACATATATAAAAAACCTTTGTTGGGTATAAATCACATAGAGGCACACATATATAGCTCTTGGTTGGAAAAAGATAATTTTGAACCTAAATTTCCATTAATATGTATGGTTGCTTCTGGCGGACATACAGAATTAATATTGATGAGATCGCATGGAGATTATGAAATTTTAGGCCAAACTAGAGATGATGCAGCCGGAGAAGCTTTTGATAAAGCTGCAAGAGTGCTTGGGCTTAGTTACCCTGGGGGGCCTGAAATTCAAAAATATGCTTCAAATGAACTTGAGGCATATGATATGGTTATGCCTAGGCCATTAATTCGCGAAGGATTAGACTTTAGCTTTAGTGGATTAAAAACTGCATTTTTAAATAAAGCTAGAGCTAAATCTAAAGAACTTAGCAAAGACATATCGCAAGATCCAAAAATTGTAGGTAGATTAGCTTGGGAATTTCAAGAAGCAATTACAGAAGTTTTGGTGACAAAAGCTAAAAGAGCAGTTGATTTGTCCGGGGCAAAGATGCTTATTATTGGTGGAGGAGTTGCTGCCAATGCAAGGTTGAGAGAAAGGGTTGAAGGCTATATTTCACAAGTCCCTGTAATTATACCGCGCCCTGGATTGTGTATTGATAATGGTGCTATGATCGCTGCCTGTGCTTATTTTAAAAACTATGAGCACAATATAGGTTTAGACATTAATCCTAGTCTATCTATCGAAGATGACCCTGTTAGCGACTATCTATAGTTAACGGATAACTTAATCCAAGTATTTGGCTGTGTATAAAGCTAACAATTTCTTCAGACTCTTGTATTGAAGTGCTTGTCAGTAAATCAAAAGTGATTTCTTTTGAATTTGTATTAATTGTTAATTTGGCAACATTCTCTGTACCAAAATAAGAGAAAAGATTAATTCCTGAAAAAGCTGCCGTGGCGCCAAAAACAAGCCAGCTTATCAATGAGGTAAGTTCAAACGCAAATGAAATCCAAACCCAAGCAAGAGAAACCACTCCAAATATTATTCCATACCATAAATCTTCTAATGTTTTCTTTGGAAAGGTTAGTTCAGTGTTTGTAATATCACTTGTTTTAAAAATTATTGTTGAATCTCGTTCTTCTATAAAGGATTCATAAATCATTCTAAAATTTGTTAAGGTTAACAATTCGCTATCATCACTATCAGTTATACTATCTTTGCTAGTATGTATTTTACCAGCGTGGTTACCAAATAAGTAAATTATTTTTTCGTTTTCTAATATCGAGAAGTAGCGAGTTTTTTTCAATTGTGAAGATTCCATTTTGTAGTATTATAAAGTTACTATACAAATATATCCCTATAAACTCAACTAGTTGAGTCTATAGGACAACTTTGGAGATATAATAGATTTTATTGATGTGATCTTTTTTGCAAAAGATTCATTTGTGGCAATTTCATTTTTTACCCAATTATTAGAGGCCCTAATAGTTTTTGTTGTCCAATTCCCACAAAGAGTTGCTACCTCTTTGTATTTTAGTCCCAGTATAGTTAATGCCAAGTGCATAACAATCTTTTGAGGCTCGCTTGCGCGACCACTTGATTTAGTTTGTATTTTTTCTTCGCTTATTTTGTAATATTGAGCAACAATAGATATTAATTCTCCGTTAGATATAGCAATATTGGATAAGTTAGACATCTCAGCATCTAAGCCGAGAGCAAGTTTTGCTAGATCTAGGTCGATATTTTTCCCTGAAAATTCGGAATAAGCTATTAGTTTATTTAGATTCCCTTCGAGTTCTCTAATACTATGAGTGTAAACTGTGGCAAGTAAACTTGTTACGTCTTCTGTAATAGGTATATTTGCCTGTTCTGCTTTTTTTAAAACTATAGCCGCACGAGTTTCTATTTCGGGACTTTGAATATCGGCCACTAATCCCCACTGAAACCTTGATAATAGACGATCATGGATAAAATCAACGTATTGAGGGTGCCTGTCGCAGGCTAGTACAATTTGCTTATTTGAATCGTGTAAATCATTAAAAGTATGAAAAAGACCTTCTTGGGTTTGTTCTTTTCCTTGAAGAAACTGAATATCATCTAAAATTAATGCATCAGGACTACGATATTTCATTCGAAATTCATCCGTTTTTCTTTTTTGTATAGATGCAACAAATTCATTAGTAAATTGTTCTGTAGTAACATAAAGGATATTTTGATTCTTGGATCGCATAAGCTGGGCAATTGATTGTAGTAGATGGGTTTTCCCCAAACCTACACCAGAATATATAAATAATGGGTTAAATCTACCACCAGGTTCGGTTGCAACGCTTATCGCAGAAGAATATGCAAGTTTGTTTGATTCTCCAACGACAAAATTCTCAAAACTATAGTTCGATTTATTAATTTTATTATGTACTGATGCCATCGATTTTACCGAAAAGGAGGGTTTCTCTTTTTTTACGTCAGATTTATTATTAGCTACTGTGAAGACAACTTTTGTTTTTTCAGTACTCACTTCTTTTATAGCAGACTCGATTTGAGATTTCATTTTTTTATTTAGCCATTCAGAGACAAATAGAGATGAAACACCTATTGTTAAAATGTTATTTTTTGAACTTAAAACAAAGGTGCCTTTTAGCCAAGTTTCAAAACTGGCTTTTGGAATTTTCATTTCAAGTAAACCAAGAGTTGCTGACCAAATTTTATTATGCTCAGAGTTATTTTGTGTCATAGTAAACATAATTCTGTAGTTAGTTTTAGGGCCGGAAGCATAGAATAGCATTATTACTAAATACTCCAAGGGGAAAGAAATCCAATTTTTATGACTTTTGATGTATTCTGTACTAAATGAAGGATATAGGGCTTAAAATATGAAATTATCAACAATCAAAATAGTTTATTTTGGAACACCAGAAATATCTGCAGGAGTTCTTAAAAAGATAAGCGAAGAAAAAGCAAAAATAATTGGAGTCTTTACAAAGCCAGATAGCCTTTACGGAAGAGGTACTAAAACACAAGAAAATCCTGTAAAAAAATTAGCTAAAGAATTAAAAATCCCAATATTTCAACCAATATTATTAAAAGATGTAGCTGTGGTTAACAATATTAAAAATTTATCTCCTGACTTAATAATTGTTGCTGCCTACGGATTAATTATTCCAAAGGAAATATTAGATATTCCCAAATATGGAGTGCTAAATATCCATCCTTCGTTATTGCCAATTTATAGAGGCCCTTCGCCTGTTGCTACAGCTTTAATGAATGGAGATTCATATACAGGTGTAAGCATTATGCTTTTAGATGAAGGTATGGATAGTGGCCCTGTTCTTGTAAGTGAAAAAATAAGTATTAATTCAGGCCATAATACACAAACATTAACTCAAGAACTGTTTCAAATAGGAGCTGATCTTTTGATCGAAGCCATGATTTTATGGATTGATGGGCAAATAGAACTTAAGTACCAAAATATTAACAATGTTTCTGTAACTTCTCTTTTAACAAAAGAAGATGGAAAAATAAACTGGCAACAAAAAAATGAACAAATCGAAAGAAAAGTTAGGGCTTTTAGTCCTTGGCCAACTGCATTTACTTACTTCAAATCCAAAAGATTAATTATTGAAAAAGCATTTCTTTTTCTTGGAGAATATACTTATCAAAACAACGGCATTATCCCAGGAACAGTTATAAAAATTGATACTAAACCTAAAAGCATTATAGGTGTTTGTTGCGGAGAAGGCTTTTTAGTAATAACAAAAGTTAAATTAGAGGGAAGCTCTTCACAAGATATAAATGATTTTATACGGGGTAAATCAGATTTTATTGGAGGAGTATTGCAATAAATTATTGACCATCGGTAGCTTCTTCTGTGATGGTTGGCACGGTAGGTTCATAACCAATTTCAGCTCCAGTTTGGTCAGTAGTTTCTACTTTTCTAGGGGCTGAAATTCTGACAACCACTGAATTTAAGTCATTAAGTACAGAAATTCCTTTAGCAAGAGATAAATCTGAAATCTTTAAAACTTTCTCAAAAGTATCTAAAGGTGCAAGATCAATTTCAAGTTTTTCTGGAAGATCTTTAGGTAATGCAGAAACTCTTAGTGAACGCAAAGTCTGGTTAACTATCCCACCATAGGATTTAATAGCAGGCGATTCACCTGTTAGACTAATTGAAATATTAGAAATAATCTCTTCTGAAGTCGAAACTTCAAGGAAATCTACGTGCAACACTTTATCAGTGACAGGATGTTTTTGTATTTCTCTTATGTATGTGAATCTTGACGCATTGTCCCCTTCTATATTAATTGAAATAGGTGTATTAATGCTTGCTTGGTTTAACAACCTTGTTAATTCGTCTGTTTCTACCTGTAGTGCGATTGATTCAACACCATTTCCATATAGATGTATGGGAGTTTTTCCCTCTCTACGAAGAAAACGAACATTTTTACCAACAACTTCTCTTTTATTAACTTTTATTTCTAAACCTGAATTTGTCATAACTTACATACTTCCCAATTATTCTATGTTTTACAAAATATCTAAGAAATAACTATTCTAAGAAGTTTACAAATTATGTCAACCTTTCGTTATAAAAAAGTGGATTTAAGTTTTGCTATTTTACATAAATCTAAGATATCATGTATAGTCTATACTTCATAAGAAACAAAAAATTTTGTGGGGGGGCTGTGATGACGCAAGGCAACGCACTTACACCTGAACAAGTAAATAGATATAGCAGGCATATAATTATGCCTCAAATCGGAAGCCTGGGCCAAAGAAAACTCATAAATTCTAAAGCTGTTGTTATAGGGGCAGGAGGCCTTGGTGGACCAGTTGCTTTATACCTTGCCTTGGCAGGTGTTGGGACTATAGGTATTGTTGATTTTGATACAGTAGATTTAACAAATTTGCAAAGACAAGTTTTGCACGATAGTGAATCTATTGGTATGTCAAAAGTAGAATCTGCTGCTAAAACTTTAAAAAGATATAATCCTAATGTAAATGTTGTTAAACACGAGACTCCGTTGAATTCTACAAACGCTATGGAGATTCTTGGGCAATACGATATAGTTATTAATGGTGCAGATAATTTTCCAACTCGTTATCTTGTGAATGATGCATGTTATTTTTTAAAAAAACCACTTGTTGATGGTAGCATTCTAATGTTTGATGGGCAGGCAACAACATATATACCAGGCCCAGATAATGCATGTTATAGATGCCTATTTAAAGAACCACCACCTCCGGGATCAGTGCCAACATGTGCAGAGGCGGGAGTTTTAGGCGCCTTAACAGCTACAATCGGTAGTATCCAAGCAACAGAAGTTGTAAAAGTGTTATTAGAAATAGGAACTCCATTAGTTAATAGGCTTTTATTATATGATGGGCTAAGTCTTGATTTTAGAGTAGTAAAATACAGAAAAAATAAAGACTGTCCTTTATGTAACGGATCTCAAACTGAACTTATTGATTATTTAGAATTTTGTGGATTGCCTTCTTCTAGTGAATTAGTTGGCTAAATCAGATAGGTAAATATTTTGTCTAATGAAATAAAGTCAAAAAATAACAACCAAATTCACCGACCTGGTATTTTAAGCGCTGTTGGCAACACTCCTTTAGTTGAAATGCCTAACATTTCAATAAATGAGGACGTAAGACTTTTTGCTAAGCTTGAAGGAGCAAACCCTACTGGTAGTGTGAAAGATAGAATAGCGCTAAAAATGATTGAAATGGCTGAAGAGAAGGGCGATATCAAAAAAGGAGACACTGTTTTAGAGCCATCGAGTGGTAATACCGGCATTGGCTTGGCAATGGTTTGTAAATTAAAAGGGTATCATCTTGAAGTTGTTCTTCCTGAGAATGTCAGTAGAGAGCGAATTCAACTTTTAACAGCATATGGTGCAAAGATTCATTTTTCTGAAGGAGCAAAAGGTACAAATGGTGCTATTGAAGTAGCAAAAGAAATGGTGTCTGTTGGAAATTATTATTTTCCCTATCAGTATGGTAACGAAGCAAACCCTTTGGCTCATTATTATGGAACAGGTTTAGAAATTATTGAGCAATTACCTGAAGTTGATGTTTTTGTTGCAGGCCTGGGTACTGGCGGCACATTAATGGGAACAGGAAGAAGGCTGAAGGAGTTTAATCCTGAAATAAAAATTGTGGCAGCTGCGCCCCAACCTGGTGATAGCATTCAGGCATTAAGAAGTCTCGAGGATGGATTTGTTCCGCCTATATTAGATTTAAATTTATTAGATGCAAGAATAATGGTGTCGAGTGAAGAAGCATTTAAAACAACAAAAAGGCTATTGGACGATGAAGGTATTTTTGCGGGGATATCGTGCGGTGCTGTTGTTGCAAGTGCTATAAAAATAGCCAAGCGTTTGGAAAAAGGAAATATAGTTTGTTTACTTGCGGATGCAGGGTGGAAATATTTAAGCACAGATTTATGGACAAAAGAATATTTAGATCTTGAAGAAGAACTTGAAGGTAAACTTTGGTGGTAACTGATTAACGGTGTCCAATGTTACATATATATGTTATTTCAACAAATGGTAAAATATCTGAAGAATTAGAATCTGCATTGAGGGCAGAAGATATTTCATTGTTGTCAAATTACCAACCTAACGATAGTTCAGTAGAATTAGATGGAATTTTATTAGAACTAACCAATATAGATCATGATTCTATTAATAACGCAAATGAATTATCTACAAAATTCCAGACACCACTTTTTCTAGCTATAACTAAAGAAGTTCTCCCTTTTTATGACAGTTCTTGGGGAGGTCAGGATTTTTTAACCAACCCATATCATTTAGGTGAATTTACTGCAAGAATTAAACAAAAATTAGATAATGTGGCATCAAATCAATCTATACCTAAATTGATTTCATCAAATAACTTAACAATTGATACTGAAAAATATGAAGTTTTTGTAGGAAATATAAAAGTCATGTTAACTTACAAAGAATATCGACTTCTTTGTATATTGGCTTCAAATCCCGGAAGAGTTTTTTCCAGAGAAGTTTTACTTACCGATATATGGGAATATGATTATTACGGCGGTACACGGACAGTAGATGTCCATATAAGAAGACTTAGAAGTAAGATAGAAATTAACGGTAATTTTTTTATAGAAACTATAAGAAATGTTGGATATAAATTTATTTAGATTTATCCAGATTTTCTCTTTCGGTTAACATAGATTTAACAACTAAGTTACGTCGATTTAACAGCTAAGTTACTACATTGTAATCATTCGGGTACATTATTAAAATACTTAATTTATCAACACTGATTGTAGAGATTCAGTGAAAGTATTTATAGGAGGCCTGTAATGAACGATAGTGGAAACTTAGCTTGGATGATTACTGCAAGCGCTTTAGTTTTATTAATGACTCCTGGATTAGCTTTCTTTTACGGGGGATTAGTTCGGGCTAAAAATATAGTCAATACAATGATGTTTAGTTTTATTTCTATGGGTCTTGCAACAATAGTGTGGGTTTTGTGGGGCTATAGCTTAGCTTTTAGTGGAAGTGGGTCTTTTATAGGCAATTTAGATATGTTTGGGCTTAATGGCTTAGATTTCGCTGATGGAGATACAATAATATTTATAGCATTTCAAGGAATGTTTGCAATTATAACACCCGCTTTAATTGCAGGTGCATTTGCTGAAAGATTTAAATTTTCAACATACATGGTTTTCTTAGTTCTTTGGCTTACCTTGGTATATGCTCCTATCTGTCATTGGGTTTGGGCACCGGGCGGTTGGTTATTTGAAAGAGGTGCTTTAGATTTCGCTGGGGGTACTGTAGTTCATATTAATGCAGGTATTGCCGCAGTAGCTGCAGCATGGCTTCTTGGTCCAAGAAGAAATATAAGTAATGGTGTAGAGCCACATAGTGTGCCTTTTGTCTTATTAGGTGCAGGTTTGCTTTGGTTTGGATGGTTTGGTTTTAATGCCGGTTCGGAATTAGCAGCTGATGCTAGAGCAGCTATGGCATTTTTTGTGACTAATATTGCTGCTGGAACAGCTTTAACGGCATGGGTAATATTACAATATGTAAAAACCGGTAGGTTTAGTGCAGTTGGTGCAGCCTCTGGTGCAGTGGCAGGATTGGTAGCAATTACACCAGCTTCTGGATTTGTTGGCCCTATGGGTGCTTTAGCTATAGGAGCAGGAGCAGGAGCCCTATGCTATGGAGCAGTTTTGTTAAGAGCTAAATTAAGTCTTGATGATGCCTTAGAGGTGTTTCCAGTTCATGGTATTGGGGGAATATGGGGAGCTCTTATGACTGGAGTTTTTGCTATCGAAGCTATTGGAGGAACCAAGGGATTATTAGAAGGTAATGGCTCAATCATGATTGAGCAAATAATAGCAATTCTAGCAACATTAATTTATGGCTTTATTGTTAGCGCAATAATATTAAAAGTTTTAGACTTAGTGATGGGGTTAAGAGTATCAGAAAATGCTGAAGATATTGGAACTGATATAACCTCTCATGGAGAAAGGGGCTATGTGGCAGACGGTGCTGATGCCTAATCGGTAAGTAAATTGTTAACACAATTGTAACCAAAAAACGAGGAATTCTTCCTCGTGTTTGGTATAATTGACAGGTCGATATAGACATTTCCTAACGAGCCTCAAAGGATTGTTTATATCGATCACTATTTTTTAATGAAATTAAATATATATAGGTATGAGGTGAAATATGGTAGCCGAACCAAAAGATATAGGTGATGTTCTTAAGCTTATGAGTGATTCAGGGAGCGATATCCTCGATATAAAATTCATTGATTTACCTGGTACATGGCAACATGTTTCAGTTCCTACAAGTGAAGTTACCGAGTCTTTGTTTCAAGACGGAACAGGATTTGATGGCTCATCAATCAGGGGATTTCAGTCTATAGATGAATCAGATATGTTGTTAGTTCCTGATATATCAACAGTAAAAATCGACCCATTTAATGAGGGACAAATAACAGTTATTGCTGATATTCGAGACCCATTAACCGGTGAAAGCTATTCAAGAGATCCTAGAAATGTTGCAAAGAAAGCCGAAGCACATTTAAAGTCTTTAGGAATTGGAGACACTTCATATTGGGGGCCAGAAGTAGAATTTTTTATATTTGATTCTATAAGGTTTAGCTATGGTGCAAATCATGGATATCATTTCGTTGATTCGGATGAAGGTATTTGGAATTCTGGCGATTTGACAATGCTAGATGGGACTACTTTAAATAAGGGTAATAGACCTAGGCATAAAGAAGGTTATTTCCCTGTGCCTCCAGTAGACACCTTGCAAGATATGCGGTCAGAAATGGTAAGAACTTTAATAAATGGATTTGATATTGCTGTTGAAAAACATCATCATGAAGTAGCTACTGGTGGGCAGGGTGAAATAGACATAGTGTTTGATAGTTTAGTAAAGACAGCTGACAATGTTATGAATTATAAATATGTTGTTAAAAATGTTGCTGCGAAATATGACAAAGTTGTTACATTTATGCCAAAACCTCTTTTTAACGATAATGGAACAGGAATGCATACCCACCAATCTATTTGGAAAGATGGAGTCCCATTGTTTGCTGGTGACGAATATGCAGGACTTTCCAAACTTGCTTTGAATTATATTGGTGGATTAATTAAACATGGTAAAGCATTAATGGCCTTAGCTGCTCCAACAACCAACTCTTATAAAAGACTGACTCCGGGATTTGAAGCACCAACAATTTTAGCTCTTTCCGCTAGAAATAGATCAGCCGCTTGTCGAATACCTATGTATTTCCAAAATCCTAAAGCTAAAAGGGTGGAATTTAGATCTGCTGATCCAACTTGCAACCCATATCTAACCTTCGCTGCCATGCTTATGGCTGGATTAGATGGTATTGAGAATGGATATGAGCCAGGAGATCCATTAGAATCAGATCTTTTTTCATTGAGTGCGCAAGAGGTGGCAAAATTACCCCAAGTCCCAAGCAGTTTAGAAGAGGCATTACAGGCTTTAGAAGATGATCACGACTTTTTATTAAAAGGTGGTGTTTTTACTGAAGATTTAATTTCAGGTTGGATTAATTTTAAACGTGAAAATGATGTTGATCCTATAAGACTTCGCCCACATCCATATGAGTTCTACTTGAGTTTTGATGCGTAGGAAATATTTCTTTAGATAGTAACTTTTTTAGTTTAAATAGTACGCACATTTCGTTGACAACTACAAGGGCATTACTTACACTGATTTTGAAGATTATTATGTGAATTAGAAATTAAATAGGGGAGACTTTAGTTCTCCCCTATTCTTGTCAGAAGAGGAATTTCTATGGATGAGGAAAAAAGTAGAGACGAAGCAATCAAATTTGTAACAGAAACAGTTCATGGCAGCGATGTTAGATTTGTACGTCTTTGGTTTACTGATATATTAGGGAATTTAAAGGGCGTAGCATTAAATGTCGCTGAATTAGAAAACTCATTAAGAGACGGCATGACTTTTGATGGAGCCTCTATTGGTGCAATTGCTCGGAGCGAGGAGAGTGATTTAGTATTAATACCCGATCCTAGTACATTTAAAGTTTTACCATGGCGACCTTCAGACGGCGCTGTAGGTAAAATGTTTTGTGATGTGTACCGGCCTGATGGGACACCTCATTTAGGAGATCCCCGTGCAATCCTTAAATCAAATTTGGAAAAAGCCTATCAACTGGGCTATACATTTTTACTATCTCCTGAAACAGAATATTATTACTTCAAAAATTCATGTACCACAGAAATATTAGACTCTGCTGGATATTTTGATCAGACTGCTTCTGATATTGGTACTGAGTTGAGAAGGGAAACAGTTTTAGCTTTAGAAGACATTGGCATTCCAGTGGAATACAGTCACCACGAAGTATCGCCCAGCCAACACGAAATCAATTTAAGACATACAGATGCCTTAACAATGGCTGATAATGTTATGACGTATAAATTAGCAGTAAAGGAAATTGCACAAAAACATGGAATACATGCTAGTTTTATGCCAAAACCAATAGAAGGTTTTCATGGAAATGGTATGCATGTGAATATGTCTCTTTTCAAAGGAGAGGTAAACGAGTTTTATAAAGATGGCGGTACTAGTGAAGATTTTATTTCAGATACTGCAAAATATTTTATTGCAGGACTTATGAAACATGCAAAAGAAATTACAGCAGTGACTAATCAATGGGTCAATTCCTATAAAAGGATTGTCTCTGGATATGAAGCTCCAGGTCATATTTCTTGGTCTAATCTAAATAGAGGAGACCTTATAAGAGTGCCTTCATATAGAAAAGGACGGGAAAAATCTGTCAGAATTGAATATAGAGCTCCAGATTCAGCTTGTAATCCATATTTAGTATTCAGTGTTATTCTGGCTGCTGGTTTGTCTGGCATAGTAAATAAGTACGATGTACCAATGCCGGTTGATCAAGACATAAATAAAATCGATCAATCGCAGAGAGTATCGGAAAATATAGAATCATTACCTACAAATCTTTCAGAAGCTTTACATTATTTTGAGAATAGTGAATTAATGTACAATTGTTTGGGAGAAGATGCTTTCAACAATTTCATAAAAAATAAAAAATTGGAATGGACAGAGTACAGCCGCCATGTTAGTAGTTATGAAATTGATAAATACCTACCGATGCTTTAGGAAGGGTAAAAGTGAGTTTTAATTATAATATAAAAAATAAAGGCCTTTATTATCCATCATTTGATCATGACGCATGTGGTGTTGGTATGGTTGCGAATATATACGGCAAAGCCTCTAATGAAATCATTCAGCAAGGATTGACAATTCTGGATAATCTTGCACATCGAGGTGCATGCGGGGCTGATCCCGATACAGGAGATGGTGGGGGGATTTTATTATCAATTCCGCATGATTTTTTTGTCAAACAATTATCTGTTGATAATATTACGATTCCTGCTGTCGGTGAATATGCAGTTGGTATGGTTTTTATACCAAATAATGATAAAGATATTTCTGCTTGCAAGAAACAAATACAAAATATTATAGAAGATGAAAATATTGAAATATTGGGTTGGCGCAATGTACCTGTTAAAGATGAAATAATTGGATATGACGCAAAATCATCGATGCCCTTAATAGTGCAGGTTTTTGTAAAAAAACCAATTAATCTTGTTAGTGATGATGATTTTGAAAAAAAACTTTATGTTGTTAGAAAACGAATAGAAATATCTTCAATGAAATTGAATTTAAACAATTATGATGATTTTTATTTTTGTAGTTTTTCTTGCCGGACCATTGTCTATAAAGGATTATTAACACCTGAGCAGGTAAAAGACTTCTATCCTGATTTAGGAGATCCTTTATTTAAGTCGTGGTTTGGTTTAGTACATTCTCGTTTCAGTACAAATACCTTGGGTAAATGGAAGTTATCACATCCATATAGATATGTTGCGCATAATGGTGAAATCAATACCGTTAGAGGTAACAGTAATTGGATGTCATCGAGGGAGAAAATTATAACTGCTGAATCATTTGGAGAAGACGTTACAAAAATTGTACCAATATTAGAGCAAGGAGACAGTGATACAGCTTCATTAGATAAGGTTTTTGAACTCCTTGCACTTTCTGGCCGATCTTTACCACATGTGATGGCAATGATGGTTCCTCAAGCGTGGGAAAGTGATAATGCAATATCTCCAGAATTACGAGCTTTTTATGAATATCACTCATGCTTAATGGAGCCTTGGGACGGCCCTGCACTGGTTGCATTTACTAACGGGAAGCAACTGGGTGCAAACTTAGATAGAAATGGGTTACGACCATTTCGTTATTCTGTGACTTCTGATGGTTTAATTGTGATGTCTTCAGAAACTGGGGTTTTGGAATTAGATCCAAAAAAGATTGAAATAAGAGGAAGATTACAGCCTGGAAAAATGATGTTAATCGATCCCGAACAAGGAAGAATAATATTTGATGATGAAATTAAAGAAAATCTTGCTAATTTACAGCCATATAAAGAATGGGTAGATAATAATTTAACGAGATTGGAAAGTTTACCTGAAATTACTTTAGGGAATTATAGGGATAGTATTGAAAATTTATCTAGTTTACAAAGATCTTTTGGCTACACTGATGAAGAATTGAGAATGTTATTGGTTCCTATGGTGCAAAATGGCACTGAGGCAATAGGTTCTATGGGAACGGATACCCCTATTGCAATTCTATCAAACAAAACGCAGTCTGTTTTTTCATACTTTAAACAATTGTTTGCACAAGTAAGCAATCCTCCATTAGATGCTATAAGAGAAGAGTTAGTAACTTCTTTAGAGGCTCCTGTGGGATGTGAACAAGAATTATTTAAAGAAACAGAACTTCATTGCCAGCAATTAAAATTAACATCGCCTATTTTAACTAATAAAGAACTGAATCAAATAAAAAATATAGATAAACCAGGATTAAAAACAGCAACAATAAGTTGCTTATTTAATACCTCAAGTAGTAAGCAGAATTTGGCTAAAACTATTGATCAAATATGCAAAGAGGTTGTGATTTCTATTAATCAAGGAAACACATTAATAGTTTTATCCGATAGAGATGTGTCACTTCAAATGGCCGCAATTCCTTCCTTATTAATTCTTGCTGCAGTTCATCATGACCTCATTAGAAGAGGTTTGCGATCTAAAGTAGGATTAATAGTTGAATCAGGGGAACCTAGAGAAGTTATGCATTTTGCACTTTTATTAGGATACGGCGCAGCAGCTATAAACCCCTATTTAGCATATGCAACTTTCGATTCTATGCTCATTAAGGGAGAAATTACTGTAAAGAATTTAGATTATGCTATTCAAAATTATAAGAAAGCAATCCATAAGGGGTTACTTAAAATAGCATCTAAAATGGGTATTTCAACAATTCAGAGTTATAGAGGTGCCCAAATATTTGAATGTATTGGATTTAATGACCAGTTGATAGAAAAATATTTTTGTTGGACTCCTTCAAGAATTGGAGGAATTGGAATAAAGGAAATAGAACAAGATACGATTGAAAGGCACGTAAAAGCTTTTTCTGAACATCGAACTCCTTCCTTGCTTGACTTGGATTCTGGTGGGCAATATCAATGGAGAAGAGATGGTGAATACCATATGTACAATCCAATATCTATAGCAAAACTTCAAGAATCTGCAAGGACTGGATCTTATCCGACATACAAGGAATTTGCAGAATTAATTGATAAACAAGATCAACAATTAGCTACTTTGCGCGGTTTACTAGAATTTATAGAATCGAAAGATCCTTTAGATATTTCTGAAGTTGAATCAGCCGATAAGATTGTTAAACGGTTTGCTACTGGTGCAATTTCACTTGGTGCAATATCTCCGGAAGCACATGAAACTTTGGCTATAGCAATGAATAAAATAGGGGCAAGAAGCAATACTGGCGAAGGTGGAGAAGATTCACGGCGTTTTACTATTGACGAAGACGGATCAAATCGAAATAGTGCAATTAAACAAATTGCTTCTGGAAGGTTTGGAGTAACAACAAATTATTTGGTAAACGCTACTGATTTGCAGATCAAAATGGCTCAGGGATCTAAGCCTGGAGAAGGTGGGCAATTACCTGGAGATAAAGTTGATGAATATATAGGGGGAGTAAGGCATACAACCCCAGGTGTTGAATTAATTTCACCACCACCACATCATGATATTTATTCTATAGAAGACCTGGCTCAACTTATTCATGATTTAAAAAATGTAAATTCAAATGCAAGGATACACGTAAAATTGGTTGCTGAAGCTGGTGTTGGAACCATAGCAGCAGGTGTTTCAAAAGCACACGGGGATGTTGTTCTTATTAGTGGCGATAGTGGTGGTACTGGAGCCTCTCCTGAAACATCTATAAAACATGCAGGATTGCCTTGGGAATTAGGTATAGCAGAAACTCAGCAAGTCTTAGTTGAAAATAACCTAAGAGGCAGGATTGTAGTACAAGCAGATGGTCAGTTAAAAACAGGAAGAGATGTGGCGATTGCTTGTTTACTTGGTGCAGAAGAGTTTGGATTTGCTACAGGGCCCTTAGTTACACTAGGTTGCATTATGTTGAGAAAATGTCATTTAAATGCTTGCTCAGTTGGAATTGCAACACAAGATCCTGAACTTAGAAAGAATTTTGCAGGAGAAGCGGAACATGTTATTAATTATTTTTACTTTGTAGCTGAACACATGAGAGAAATTATGGCAAGCTTAGGGTTTAGAACAGTAAATGATATGGTTGGGCGTGTCGACAAATTAGATATAAGAACGGCAATTAACCATTGGAAAGCAAAAGGTTTGGATTTTTCAAAATTATTGTATCGTCCTAAAAAGGCAGATGAGGTAGATACGTATTGTGTTTCTTCTCAAGACCATGAATTAGAGAAAGCATTAGATAATATTCTTATTAAAGATGCAGAGAAAGCATTAAATGATCGACAGGCAATAAAAATAAATAAAACAATTAAGAACTCAAATAGAACTGTTGGAGCCATGTTGAGTGGAGAGGTTGCTAAAAAGTATGGAGAGGAGGGCTTGCCTGACGATACAATTACAATAGATTTCAAAGGTTCAGCAGGCCAGAGCTTTGGTGCTTTTTTAGCAAAGGGTATTTCTTTCAATTTAGAAGGAGATGCGAATGATTATATTGGGAAAGGTCTGTCTGGTGGAAGAATATCTGTAAAACCTCCCAAAGAAACAAAATTCTTACCTGAACAAAATATAATTACTGGCAACGTGAGTCTTTATGGCGCTACAGGTGGGGAAATGTATCTTAGAGGCATGGCTGGAGAAAGATTTGCCGTACGTAATAGTGGTGCATTAGCCGTAGTTGAGGGAGTTGGGGATCATTGCTGTGAATATATGACTGGAGGAATAGTTGTTGTGATTGGAAAGACGGGTAGGAATTTTGCAGCAGGAATGAGTGGAGGGATAGCATATGTATTTGATCCCGAAGGAAGCTTTGGAGAGAAATGTAATAGCGAAATGGTTCAAGTTGGAAAATTTGATATAAATGAGGATCAAATTGTTTTGAAAAATCTGATTGAAAACCATCTTAAGTATACTGGTAGTGAGAATGCAAAAAGAATCCTTAGTGACTGGGAAAATAATAAAACATTGTTTTTAAAAATCATGCCTATCGCTTACAAAAATGTTTTACATAAACAAGGTTTAGCTTTACCAAGAGAAATGGAGAGAATTTTGAATGGGTAAGCCCTTAGGATTTAAAGATTTTAATCGACAAACACCTAAAAAGTTAATAGCTAATGATAGAATAAAAAACTGGAAAGAAATTTATTTAAATTGGCCAAAAACTGATATACAGGACCAAGGTGCTCGCTGTATGGATTGCGGAGTTCCCTTTTGCCATACTGGGTGCCCCCTAGGAAATAAAATTCCAGAATTTAATGATTTAGTTTACAAAGATGAATGGCAAAAAGCTCTTGAAGTATTACATTCTACAAATAATTTCCCTGAATTCAC